>Ga0247817_10001036_pt1 | contig 14781 bp, 12 predicted proteins | sample UWRJL212509R1_FD_178010 | JGI IMG/M metagenome (GOLD analysis project Ga0247817, IMG submission 178010) | Plant litter microbial communities from Arlington Agricultural Research Station in Wisconsin, United States - UWRJ-L212-509R-1 | ecosystem: Environmental > Terrestrial > Plant litter >... | reverse complement strand
GTTAGCAACAAATAAATCACATAGCTATGTCTATTACAGAAATATCCATAAAAAGACCATTACTGATTACAGTAATTTTCTTTACACTAATTCTCTTCGGATGGATTAGCTATCAAACGTTGGACTATAATTTATTGCCAAAGTTTGAAGTAAATGTAATTACCGTTCAAACAATATACAACGGTGCTTCTTCTGATGAGATACAAAGTTCGATCACGAAACCTGTTGAAGATGCTGTTGCATCCATAGAAGGTATTGATATGATCACTTCAACTTCAATGGAAGGTGTATCGATGATCGTGATTCAGCTTAAGCCTGGCACAAGTACCATCAATGCACAACGAGATGCTGAACGAAAAATAAATGAAATAAAGGCAACACTACCCGATGATGTAAATGACCCGGTGATCAGACGTGTCAATCTGGATGAAATCCCTGTATTAAAAATCAGTGCTACAGCGAACATTCCACAAGCACAATTGTATGACTTGATCGATCAGAAAGTAAAACCACTATTACTGAATGTTGAAGGTGTAGGTACTGTAAATATTATTGGCGGTAATGAACGTGAAATTAAGATCACGCTTGATAATGATAAGCTTCAAGCCTATGGCATTTCTTCGGCTCTGGTAAATCAAATTATTGCAAACAGCAATTCATCCTTCCCTGCTGGTAGTGTAGAAACTACAGACGATCGTTTGTCGATTCGTATGAATGCCAAAGTAACTACAGTCGATGAATTAAGAAACCTTGTTATCACTGAAAACAAAGATGGCAGTCGTGTACTTGTAAAAGATGTTGCAACCGTAACAGACGGACTTGCAGAATCGACAACGATAAACAGGATTAACGGGAATAATGGTATTGGTATTGAAATCATAAAACAATCAGATGCCAATGCTGTAAATGTAAGTCAGTTTTCAAAAGCCCGGTTAGAAGAAATTAAGGCTTTATATACAGCACAAGGCTTTGATTATAAAATAGCAACCGATCAATCGGTTTATACACTAGCGTCTGCCGATGCAGTAATTCACGATTTGTTCTTAGCTGTGCTTATTGTTGGTACAGTTATGCTTCTCTTCTTGCATAGCATCCGTAGTTCATTATTCGTGCTTGTGGCTATTCCTTCTGCCATGATACCTACATTTATCTTAATGTACATCTTCGGCTTCTCGTTGAACCTGATGACGTTGATGGGACTTTCTCTTGTTGTAGGTATTCTGGTGGATGATAGTATTGTTGTACTCGAAAACATTTTCCGTCACCTTGAGATGGGGAAAAATAAAGTGCAGGCATCCTTAGATGGAAGAAGTGAAATTGGCTTTACAGCAATTGCCATTACACTGGTAGACGTTGTGGTATTCTTACCGTTAGCAATGAGTACAGGGATGATCGGAAACATTTTAAGAGAATTCTCTTTGGTTGTGGTATTCTCTACCTTGATGAGTTTGTTTGTATCGTTTACGCTTACACCGTTGCTTGCATCCAGATGGGCAAAGCTGGAAGTATTAAACAAAGATTCTTTATGGGGATTGATCAATATTAAGTTTGAAGAATTTCTTACAGGTTTAAAAGAAGCGTACGGTAAGGCTTTGTCCTGGGTATTGAAACCCGGGCATAAAAGATGGGTTGGCGGAACAGTCTTTGTTTTGTTCTTCGGAGCTATTGCTCTATTGCCAGCTGGTTTTATAGGATTTGCCTTTATTAGTGCAGGTGACCGTGGTGAATTTGCAATCAAAGTTGAATTAGCACCTGAAACACCTTTGTATCAAACAAACTTAAAGGTAAAAGAAATTGAAAAGATTCTATTAGCACAACCCGAAGTAGTAAAAGTATTTACGAATGTAGGTACACAATCCGGAGCTATGGGTGGCGCAGGTGCTTCTAATTCAAACCTTGCCGAAATCACTGTAACACTTGTCGACAAATCTGAACGTAAGTTGTCGGCTGATATGTTTGGTGCAGCAATGCGTAATAAAATCGGAGAAATTCCCGGAATTAAAGTTACCGTATTGCCGGTAAGTATTACGGGTAATAGTCAGTCGCCGATCCAGATCGCCGTGAAAGGTACAGACATGGATAGCTTATGGAAAGCTGCAACCATACTTAAAAGGGTTGTAGTAGCAACACCAGGAACGGACTACGTTGACTTCAGTACAAAAAGTTTAAAAACTGAAATTGATATCAAATTAAACAGAGAAAAAATATCCAACTTAGGTTTTAGTATCCCTGAAATCGGAAATGCAATACAGCTTGGATTCAGAGGCAATGACAAAACCAAGTTCAAAGATAAAGGCGAAGAATACAGCATCAATGTTTCGCTGGATAAAGGTGATAAACAAAACATAGAAAGTGTAAAAAATCTGATCATACGCAATAATCAGGGAACTACGATTCGATTGGGTGAAGTCGCAGAAATAAAAGAAGTTTTAGGACAATCTGTATTAGAGCGTACCAATCGTATGAACTCTATTAAAGTAACATCTGCAGCCGTTGGTCGTCCTTCGGGAACCATAGTAGCAGATATACAAGCTAGTCTTGCTAAAGAAAAACTTCCGGAAGGGATTTTACTCGATTACCAGGGTGATGCAAAAAACCAGAAAGATGCCTTTGGAAGCCTTGGTCTTGCCATGTTAATGGGTATCATATTGGTTTACCTGATCATGGTTGCGTTGTATGAAAGCGTTGTATATCCATTTGTGGTACTCTTTTCTATACCAGTAGCTTTAATTGGAGCATTACTTGCCTTGGCACTAAGTATGGAAACACTCTCTATATTTGCCATTGTAGGTTTGATTATGCTCTTAGGTTTGGTTGCAAAAAACGGTATCTTGATCGTCGATTTTACAAATCACTTAAAAGCAGAAGGCATGTCGCGTTTTGATGCGCTTGTAGAAGCAGGCAAAGAGCGTTTAAGACCAATCTTAATGACTACCATTGCCATGATCACGGGTATGCTACCAATTGCATTAGCAACAAGCTCTGGCGCAGAAGTAAAAAATGGTATGGCCTGGGTAATCATCGGCGGATTAACAAGTTCATTGGTATTAACATTATTCCTGGTTCCTACGATGTACATGATCATTGATACGGCAGTTGAACGTGTCAATAAATTCTTCAGGAAGCGATTTTTCAAAAAAAGCAGAAAAGTATTAATCGCAAAAGAAACGATTGATTATTAAAATGTGTTGAATCAATATTGACATTAGTTTCCCATATTTTGTCAATAATGGTTATAGTTTAATTAGCAAAGAGCCCCGGATTTCTCCGGAGCTCTTTTGCTTTATCGTCTTGATTAGATCTACCCTATTTTGCATAACTAGAAAAGGTTACTTCATAAAGACTATTAATATGGAATACCAATCGAAAATAATCTTGTTCTTTTTTAACATTATTCTCAATATAGCAGATACTATTATGTTTCATTTTTAACACATTTTTTGAAATTAGATCACATTCACTAGTTGAAACATTATTTATAGAAGTCTTAACATTTACGTAACCCAAAGAATCTGCAATTATAATTGTTGTATAAATATTTTCAGGATTGTTAATTTTTATATTATTAACTCTAAAGTATTGAGAAATTTGATCAGTAGCAGATTTAATTTCAATTGAGTCGTATAAATATTTAGCAACTTTCCTATCAGCTGGCATTTCTGCAGTTACACATTTAATACACTCGGGCGTTTGTGCTATTGATTTAAAATTCACAATTATAATCGCAAAAACTAAAATTAAATATTTCATTTTTTTAAAGTTTATATATACTTATTTTTTGTCTTGGGGGCGACACCCAATTTCACAGGAGCAGTTGGTGGTTGGCCGAAAATGCCAAATCACGGCGAACCGGGGAAACTAGGAAAGTACCACCCCCGTTCAAATGAAAGCATCATTTTTCTATTAATTCCAGTTCACGTCTCAAATTACGCTTTGCTGTTTCTTCAAATTTGTTGTAAAAATAATCTGTTTTAAAAATGCGATCCATACTTAGAAAATGGTTTAACACTTTTTTTCTGCCTGGGTTATATAAAAAATCCGGATATATAGAATACTCTTTCCGAACTCCCTTAAAATAGTTAGTATATGCATCCCAATCTTGTCCCAGAATAGATAAATCTGCATCTGTGAAATAATTCGTATTTGAGGAAGTGTTATGAAGATGGCTTTTAGTAGCACGGATTTGATCCTTGCATTCCCGAATTTGTTCCTCTGGTATAGCAAGCTGAGTCATTCGTTTCCCTGCAAGTATTGCACTTTGTTCTTCGTTATCAGAATTGCTTGCTTTATATACTACATCATGATAGTACAGGGTAAATAAAATAGTATTCCAATCAGTGATCTCGCTTTTTACTAGCAAAAGTTGTGTTAATAATTTTTCAAGGTGCGTTAACGTATGATAGTGCCTTTTTTTATGAGAATATGCCCGTTCAATTTCATTCCACAATTCATCAATCAAACTTTTGTCGCTTGTATATTGACACAAAAGATGAATAAAGGTTTCTCTTAACATAAAATCTATTTTGAAATTACTTCCTTTTAACTTTCGGCGGTGTGTAATTGCTGTTTTTACTTACAGGCTTTTGCACCACTGAATGAATTGTTTTCAATCCAATTGTCAATTGCTTTTTTATTTGCACAATGTAATTCCATTGCTGTATAAAAATCCAAAATGTTATTGGGAATGCCAAAATAAGCAATACCTGAAAACGCAATGATAGAGAATAATCTTTATACTGAAGTTCCGGAATAGTTTCATTCGCGAGGCCAGTATTTACTTGCAGTACTTTTGCTCTGTATTCATTATAGAATGCAATATAATTTTTCAGAAAAGAGAAGTACCGATTTCTATTTATTGAAAATAACATACTAAAACGCAGCTTCAGTATTTTTTCTCCATCTGCATTCAGCAGGAATAAATTATCAGACAAGGTACTTTTCATTCAACTACTAATTTGCATCTAAATTTTCTTGAATATAGTTAAAATCCCATTTAATAATTCATTCTGAAACATCCCATGGTTATACAATGGAAATTTATAATAAATAATAACTACTAACTATATAGAATTACGATCAGATTTACAATAATCAATATTACAGCACAAGTCATAATCTGCTTTAACTTTATTTTATTTGTTTTCTTAGCATTTTTTGTAGTTGACGCAGTTTGAACCACAACATTCACTCTTTTTCTCCTTTTAAAAATTGGATCTGAATTTATTGAATTCAGATTTGTATAAGTAGGGTCTGGAAATTTTATTGTTTTTGAAAATTGTTTTAAACCTCGATTATTATGAATTAAGGATTTATCCATTTCAACATGTGAAAAAATATTATTTGATTCACAACAACTAATAAAAAGCGAGCGATTTTTTTGTAAAATTTCCATAAGTGAACATGTTAAAAGTTAAAATGAGCTGATTGAAAGATTTTTAATAATTAGCACATCTGCTAATTGACGTTTAGTTAATCAACCATTCTAATTCCTGATTCATACTAAAAATACTTCTGAATCTTTTTTTGATTGTTTAACTCAATGCTTTATTCTTGAATTATTAATACAAAATTACATCAACATCAAAATGAAAGAAATAGCATGTGCTGTGTAATGTATGTAACCAAAGAAATATTCTATGTAGCATAAACCGTTACACTGAAATAACATTGGCATAAGAAAGTATTTGATTAATTGGCATTAAAAATGGTATGCCTGGAAATAGTTGATTTTTACTATTGTAAGCGTATAATAATATCTTGAATATTTTCTAATTCTGTAAATTTATTTAAAAAATAATTAGCGCCCAGATCCATACAAGCTTTCTTTTTTTCAGATGAAAAATCGCTGGTCATCATTAATACAACTACTTCTGGCTTAATCGACTTCAGATAACGTAATAGATCAATGCCACTTTTTTCATGAAGGTTAATATCTAATATGGCAATATCAAATTCAGTTGAATCTATTAATTGTTTTCCTTCATCAAAAGAATAACCAACAAAAACCTTATGGACTTGCTCGAGCTCATCAATTTCAGGAACTAACCGTTCTACAATGATTGGAGAATCATCTATGATTAACACTGAAAATTTCCGTTTCATCGTTATTATTTTAATAAAGCGACACTATTTAAGTAGTGCTTTTTAGGTCTACTATAAAAGTATGAAAATGGCTTTATTAAATAAATAATAGAAAATGTTTGAAGCTTGTCATGGAAAAAAAAACTTTGTAGCGGATTCAGTTACAAACTTTAAATTATATTATGATGAATTGCATAAGCAACAATTTCAGAATTGCTCGACATTTTCATTTTCTCTAAAATCCTTCGTCTAAAAGTACCTATTGTATTAACACTTAAAGAAAGTTGATCTGCAATTTTACCTGTGGCCTTTCCTTGTGCAATTAATTTAAATACATCAAACTCTCTATCTGATAGTGTTTCATGCAATTTTTTCTCACTATTTTCATGAGAAACTTCATTCGCCAGCATTTCAGCAATTGAAGATGTAATGTATTTTCTTCCTTGCAAAATCTGATTAATAGCTTTTACCAGCTCCTCATCAATTGCATCGTCTTTACTTAAATACCCTGCACCACCAGATCTAATAACACGTATAGCATATTCAGCTTCTGAATGCATGGTTAATATTAACACTGGAATTTCAGGATATTCTTTTTTAAGTATTGAAATAATTTCAAGACCACTTCTACCCGGCATATTTATATCAGAAATTACGACATCCCACCTTCCATTCGAAACTTCTTTTATCAACTCTTCTGCAGTAGACACCGCTATTACTTCGCAAGCAGTATAAGCTTCCAACAGAATTTCTTTAATCCCTCTTCTTGTTACTGCATGATCATCTGCAACTAAAAATCGCAACATATTATTCATTTAAATTTAATTGGTACAGTTAGATAAATTGTAGTTCCTGTCTCTGAAGAGCTTTGAATTTGACATTGACCATCAATCATCAACATCCTCTCACGCATGCTAATCAAACCTAGTGATTTTTTATTTGCTACTTCATTTAAATTAAAGCCCTTGCCATTATCTGAGATTACAAATTCTAAATTTTCTCCATTTAACTTTAAGGATGAATTCACTTGATTTGCATTCGCATGTTTAACAATATTATTCAGTGACTCTTGAAAAATTCTATATAAACCAATGGACACATTTGGATCTATTTTCAAATCGTCTAATCCTTCTAATTCAATATCAAATACCGTTTTAATTCCAGACCTATTTTCAAAATCATTCCCATGAACTTTTAATGCAGTAATTAAACCAAGGTCATTTAAAACTGCCGGGTGCAAATCCAAAGCAATTCTTCGCATAGCTTGCTTAACATCATTTACTAATTCAATAGCCCTTTCAAATCTTAATAAAACAACATCATCGTTACTTGAAATTCTCTTTTTCAACCATACGATATCCATTCGAAGGCCCGTTATCATTTGACCTAGTTCATCGTGCATTTCACGAGCAATATATTTACGTTCTTCTTCTCTTGCTGTTTGCAAATGGGCTGATAGCTGCCTAAGCTGTTTCGTTGTTTCTTCAATTTCTCTTGTTTTTTCACCTACCTGGTTACTTAATTCCTTATTAAAATTTGAAAGTGTATCTTGATACTTTTTCTTATCAGTGAAATCTCTTGTTACCTTAGCATATCCGGTGATTAAGCCATGTTGATCATATAATGCTGTCAAAATAACGTCTGCCCAAAAAACTGACCCATTTTTTCTTTTTCTCCAGCCCTCCCGTTCACATTTACCCTTTCTATCAGCTTCAGCAAGCATTTCTTTAGGTACACCTTTATCTTCAGGTAAATAAAATATAGATATATGTTTTCCTACAACTTCTTCTCTTTTATATCCTTTTATGATTTCAGCACCTTTATTCCATGTAACAATATTACCTTCTATATCTAACATGAATATTGCATAATCAATAACATTGGTAACCAACGTTCGAAATAATTCCTGATTATTCCAGCTGATCTCTTCCTGCTTTTTACGTTCTGTAGTATCCCTAATTGAAATTGAGGTTAGAATTTGTTCCTCAGTTTCTAAAGGACTCATACTCGTTTCAATAGGAAATTGAATCCCAGATTTTTTCAATCCCAAAAACTCTTTTGTAAAGGGAGATTTTACCCCCATTTTATAAACAAATTCTAATTGATTTAATTGAGAAATTTGAGGAATCAATAAATCAATAGGTCTGCCTACAATATCATTCCTATTAAATCCAAACATAGTTTCTGTTTGAAAATTTATCAATTGAATAATTTGTCTTCCATCTATAATTATAATAGCATCCGGTGCAGATTCAATCAATGATCTAAATTTATCTTCTATTCTTTTTCTTAATAAATCTTTTTTATTAAGAAGAATAACATTCCATAAAACCAGAATACAAAATGTTATGTTAATTGTTAAAACGAGTAAGGCGATCCCGAGTTCTGTCGAAAACAAATTAACTTTATGAGTATAGACCCGCACTAAACCTAAGAAAAAAGGAATTGTAAAAGCACTAAAAAGTAATACCGGACCAACAGAACTCCCAGTTAGTGATCCTGTAAATTCTTTCACAATGCCAACATCAGGATTTGCCAATAAAATTGCCAGCGAAATACAAATAAAACAAATGGATGTATAAACAGACATTGGAACATACTTCAATAGATCATAAAATTCTGGAGCACCGTACACATATCCTAGTAAAGAAAAAAAGCCAAAAGAAAATACTAGTATTGCCAAAATCTGGTATGGAATCCAAAGTCCTTTGGTTTTATATTCAAAAAATAAAAGAGATGCCGCTGAAACCAAAATTCCAATTGCCGTATTAGCAGCCATATTACTACTTATGCCATTATGAATATCCTTATCAATTTTCTCTCTAAATAAAACGTGATCTATCGCAAAATTTATATTGAACCATATATCTAAGAGTTTCAAACTACATGCAATAATAATAACCGAAAGAATCAGCCTGCCCATAAAGCGCTTTTCTAGTGTTTTATTTTTTGCTGTTAAATTAAAAAATGATATTGATATGAATAAAAAACAAACAGCCGTTAATGGATTCATGGCTGACAAAAAAGGATAGATTCTTTTAAATGCATTTATATTAAACTGCCATCCAAACAAAACCATTATAGCAATTAACACGACTATTGATATAAAAAACCTTGAGAGATTTTTTATATTAAAATAGCTATCTGTAACTAATTTATTCATTCAATTATATGTGAAAAAATTTCAAAATAGTTAATTAAGAAAACGATAAATAAACAATACAAAATTACACATCTATCTCATTCTCTGTAAAGATAAACGTTAATACGATAATCCAACTTATCAATTTGAGTTAAATTGCCCACAAAGAAAATTGATAAAATATTGCCAGCAGAAAAGTGATATAATGGAATTTTTTTAAATGCCTTATACGTCCTAGAACGATTTATCAAAATAAAATTCAATTTTTAGTTTTTTATTATTAACATATGTTAACAATAAATTTGTTCGTTATTTATAACCAATCAAAGAAAAGAATAGATTTATAAAAATATTCTCTACTATTATTTACTTTCTAATAGGTAAAATTTCTTTATCATGAACCTCAAACTATTTTTCACTTCGGTATTATTTTTCCTTCTACATACACTTTCGGCACAAGTAAAACTGGGCGAAGACATTGCAGGGATAAACCATGGAGACGAAGCTGGCAATGCAGTTTCTATTTCAGGCAATGGTAAGATCATTGCTATCGGTTCCATGGGATACGCAGGTAACGTACGTATTTTACAATGTTCAGATTCTACATGGAAACCAGTAGCTACATTGTATGGAGATAAGCACAATAGCAACTTTGGTTTTTCCGTTTCTTTATCTGCCAACGGGAAGCGGCTTGCTGTAGGTGCTGTCGGCACAGAAAATGACGCTGCAACAATGAACGGAAGAGGATATACAAGAATTTTTGAATTTGTTGGAACAGAATGGATACAAGATGGTCAGGATATTATTGGCGATGCTCCCATTAATTTATCCGGATGGGCAACAGCGCTCTCTGCAGATGGAAATACGCTAGCAGTGTCTGCTCCCCAATATTCATGCTCTGACACTTCTCGCAGTATGGAAGGTGTTGTAAAAGTATTTCACTACAAAGATTCTACCTGGCAGCAGGCAGGATCTGATATCTATGGTGATATTGATTCATATAGCGGACATTCACTTGCAATGTCTGCTGATGGAAATATTATTGCAATCGGTAATCGATACGGCAGATATGTTAACGTTTACACATTCAAAAATTCCAATTGGATTCTATGCGGAAAGGCTATTTTAGAAGATCCTGAATCACACTTTTCATTTGGATTTTCTATTGCGTTATCTGACGACGGAAAAAAGATTGCGATAGGTTCTCCTTTATCAAACCAAGAAGATGGTTATGAGCAAGGATCCATAAAAATATTTGCATTTCGATCCGGGCAATGGAAACAGCAAGGCCAAGCACTTATAGGTGAAGATCGGGACCAATATGGTTTTTCTATTGGACTCTCAGGTAATGGGAAAATTCTCTCTACCAGCATTCATAAGCATGGTTCACAAGGAAACATATGTGCACTTTATAGATTCGAAGATAAAAAATGGAAAAAATTCGGTTATACTATATTTGCAGATAATGACGAGATCTTTTTTGAATCGTTTACCTCCCTATCGAAAGATGGAAACAGAGTAATAATTGGTATTCCATATTACCGCTTTATGGAAGGCAGCGTTCGTGTATATGATATTCAGCCAATAAATATTGTAACACCGCCTACGACAAAATAAATATAGCCACGGTCAAACCATGGCTATATTTATTTTGAATCAAATGAATTTATAATTCATAACTTATAATTCATAATTCTATTAATCTCTCTTAAACTCATGGATCAACGTCGCCACTAAGCCCGTCCAGCCTGTCTGGTGTGAGGCACCACAGCCGCGGCCGTTATCACCATGGAAGAACTCGTAGAATGTGATCAGATCTTTAAAATTCGGATCTTTACTGAATTTTTCTATCTCTCCATTTACCGGTCTGTTTCCTTTTTTATCCAATCTGAAAATATTGATCAATCGATCAGATAATTCACCTGCAATATCTTTTAAGGTCAACATGTTTCCGCTTCCTGTAGGATATTCGATCACAAACGAATCGCCGTAATACGAGTGGAATTTCATTAAGCTTTCAACGATCATATAATTGATCGGGAACCAGATTGGACCACGCCAGTTAGAGTTACCACCAAACATGGCAGAGTCCGATTCTGCAGGTTTATAAACTACTGAGAATACCTTACCGTGATAATTAAATTCGTATGGTTTTGTTTCATGTTCTTTTGAAAGTGCACGAATACCAAAATCAGATAAGAACTCCGTCTCATTCAACATACGTTTTAACACCATGGTCATACGGTGACCACGAAGTAATGAAAGTAATTTCGTATTGTGATCCCCATCATCTGTCCAGCGTGATACCTGCGAAGCCAGATCCGGTCGGTTTGCCAATATCCATTCAAGTCTTCTTTTAAAATCCGGCAGTTTTTCAACATTGGATTTTGTTAAAACCTCAACGGCAAACAATGGAATCAACCCTACAATTGATTTTACTTTTAAATGCTGACTTTTACCATTTGGTAAGTGAATGATATCAAAATAGAATTGGTCTTCTTCATCCCACAAACCAACACCTGAATCACCAATGTTATTCATGGCACCGGCAATGTATAAGAAGTGCTCAAAATATTTCGAAGCCAGATCCTGATACACCGGATTGATCAATGAAAGTTCGGTAGAGATGCGCAACATGTTTAGTGAATACATGGCCATCCAGCTCGTACCATCCGACTGTTCTGTTCTACCGCCAATGGGTAATGGCTGACTGCGGTCGAAAACCCCAATATTATCAAGGCCTAAGAAACCACCTTCGAAAATGTTTTTTCCGTCTTTATCTTTTTGGTTCACCCACCACGTAAAGTTCATGGTAAGTTTATGCAGAATACGTTCAAGGAATGCCGTATCTCCTACTCCACCGTTACGTTCTTTATCAAGCTCATATACGCGCCATGTAGCCCACGCATGTACAGGAGGGTTTACATCACCAAAATTCCATTCGTAGGCAGGAATCTGTCCGTTCGGGTGCATGTAGTACTCACGCAATAAAATTGTTAATTGTCTTTTTGCAAAGTCGGGATCTATTTGTGCGATAGGTATACAATGGAACGCCAAATCCCAAGCTGCATACCACGGGTACTCCCATTTATCAGGCATGGAAATCACATTCGAATTATTCAAATGTTCCCAGTGACTATTACGTCCTTTCTTTCTCGATTCAGACAAGGTATCTTTACGAACAGGATCTCCTTCCAGCCATTGCTGTACATTGAAATAGAAGAACTGCTTACACCACATCATACCCGCATAACCCTGGCGCTGGATCAAGCGCAACTCTTCGTCTTTTACACCATCCTGAACTTCATCATAAAATTCATTCGCTTCCTTCAAACGTGTTTCAAAAATGTGATCGAAATCTTCGAATGGTTTTTTAAATATTTTATCTGTAAGCCTTGTACGAACTACTTTTGTTTCTCCTGGCTTCAGTTTCAATTTATACATCGAAGAAGCTTTCGTTCCTTCGCGCTGCAGCATATTTACAGCACTGTGATTATCGTTTACAACATAATCATTGATACCATCCTTACAATAGCTGTACTTGTTGGCTTTGTTGTATAAACGTTTATTATTGGATTCGTTTTCACAGAACAATACACGATCTGCCTGATCTGAGTAAAAATAACGTTCACCAATAAAATCATGTTCAATCTTAATAGAGCCGTCTTTCTTTGCTGCCATTTTAGGCTTCGCAAAATCATAGCCCCATGTCCAGATATTTCTAAACCACAATGTCGGAAGTACTGTAATTTCAGCTTCTTCAGGACCACGGTTTATAACCGTTATTTTAATTAAGATATCTTCTTTATCGCCTTTTGCATATTCAACAAACACATCAAAATATTTATCTTCATCAAATACACCTGTATCGATCAATTCATATTCCGGCTCATGTCTTGAGCGTTGATTTCCGTCAATCAACTTCTGGTAAGGAAACTCCGCCTGGGGATATTTATACAACATCTTCATGTATGAGTGCGTTGGGGTGCTGTCTAAATAATAGTACAACTCCTTCACATCTTCACCGTGGTTTCCCTGATTGCCTGTCATACCAAACAAGCGTTCTTTCAGGATCGGATCCTTTCCATTCCACAAAGCAACGGAGAAACATAACAGCGATTTATTATCTGAAATACCTGCTATCCCTTCTTCCCCCCAACGATAGGTATAACTTCTAGCCATATCATGTGTGGTATGCTCCCATGCAGAACCATCATCACTATAATCTTCACGTACAGTTCCCCATTGACGTTCAGTTAAAAATGGCCCCCAGTTTTTCCAGGGATTATTTTCTTTACTTGTCTTTAATCGATTGTGTTCTGCTGTGTTATACTTAGACATGTTAGCAAATGCGCTTTGCGCTCTGATTTATACGTGTATTAATTCTATTCAATTAAACTCTTACCAATATGAACAATTCTTTCAATAAAAAAACAACATTTATTATTGACCCCATGTTTGTTTTTTAAGCTGTTTTAAAGAATGCTGTATGTTTTTTGAATAGAGCAATTCAAAACCATGTTCAACATGTTATCTTTTAAAAAGCTTACTAAGGCTGTTCTTTGGCGTAGCTAAGATAAAAAAATATTTGTTCAGACTCATATTTATAGAGTATCTTGCCTGAAGTAATTAACCACATAATTCGTTGTAAATAGTATTGAACTACTAAATAATAGAATAATTACCATGAGTATAAATTCTTCGGTTTTAAAACATCAAATCAGCAGTTTTTAATTCAACATGATAGCAGTTATTCAACGCGTCAAAAAAGCTTCTGTAGAAATTGACGGCCGCCTTCATTCCTCTATCCAGCATGGGTTGCTTGTATTATTGGGTATTACTCATACAGACACTCAAACAGATGTTGATTGGCTGGCGGCTAAAGTCTGTGGGTTGCGCATTTTCTCTGATGAGCAAGGTAAGATGAACACATCCATCCTTGACATATCGGGTGAGCTATTGGTAGTCAGCCAGTTTACGTTACTCGCAAGCACCCAAAAAGGCAACCGCCCGTCTTTCATTGAAGCCGCAAAACCCGAAGTCGCAATCCCTTTGTACGAAAGTTTTACTGCTTCATGCGAAAAGCTCTTAAATAAATCCATTTCAACAGGAGTGTTTGGTGCTGACATGCAGGTGAGTCTGCTAAACGATGGACCTGTTACAATCATTATCGACACGAAAAACAAGAACTGATATGACCATAAAAGAATTACAATCCACTGTTGACCAATGGATCAACGAACATGGTGTACGCTATTTTAACGAACTGACTAATACAGCGTTATTGGTTGAAGAGGTTGGTGAAGTTGCTCGAATTATGGCCCGAACCTATGGAGAACAATCGTTCAAAACATCGGATAAAGATAAGAATCTGGCCGATGAACTCGCGGATGTTCTATTTGTTCTTACCTGTATAGCCAATCAAACAGGGATTGATCTTGAAAAAGCCATGCAAGATAATATGATAAAAAAGACAAATCGAGACAAAGATCGTCACAAAAATAACGACAAGCTGTCGGGCCAATAAATTAAAGTTGTCAAAAACATCATTACCGATT
>Ga0247817_10001034_pt1 | contig 14798 bp, 8 predicted proteins | sample UWRJL212509R1_FD_178010 | JGI IMG/M metagenome (GOLD analysis project Ga0247817, IMG submission 178010) | Plant litter microbial communities from Arlington Agricultural Research Station in Wisconsin, United States - UWRJ-L212-509R-1 | ecosystem: Environmental > Terrestrial > Plant litter >... | reverse complement strand
TTTGTTGAGTTTGATAAAAGAATATCAGCCAATAATGCTTTGAATTCGACTTCACCTATTTTAATTGATGGACGTAAATTACAATTTAAAGAATCGAACAAACTAATAAATTAAAGTCACAATTATGGGTGAAGAAAATTTTTACAATAAATTAAGTGAAGAAGAAAAAATTGTATTCAACAAATACAAGTCAAATGAAAATTTATTTTGTTACTCATTAAATGATAATTTACGAAATAATACTCCAAACGAAGAACAACTTGTTGACATTCAAATTCTGGATCAAATAATATTACAACATACAAGTGAAAATGATATTGTCCTTCACAGAGCAACAGTTGAAGAATTAGTAATCCCATTTTTAAATGATAATATTTATCACAATCTAGAATATTTATCTACTGGAACTGATCTTGATAGTATCGAAGGACACTTTACTAATCCAAACAATCCCGTTTATATGCAAATCTCTTGTAATGCTGGTACAAACATGGGATTATTGCAATCAAACCCTGATTTTGAAAATTTTGAAAATGAAATGCTTTTAGGTAGAAATATGAATTTCGAATTAATTGAAAATAGAACAACTGAAAATAGGAAAGAAATCGAAAGTATAATGGGAAAACTTTATGCAACAGGAGTTAGATCTTTGAGAATAATTACAGTAAAAACTGTAAATTAATTTTGGTGATTCCATCACTGTATATAAAAAAATACAATAAAAATACCCTCCTTATGTCTAAAAACATTTAAAATAAAACTTAAGACTTAGTAATTCAATTTCCGAATTAAATTTTGAATTAAAAAACAACAACCAATGAAAGCAAAAATCACATCAATTCCGGTTCTTGATCAAGAAAAGGCATTACAGTTTTATACAGAGAAATTAGGTTTTATAAAAAAGCATGATGTGCCTTTAGGTGAAAATAATAGGTGGTTAACGGTCGTTTCTAAAGATGAACCAGATGGCGTTGAAATTTTATTAGAACCATCACCTAATCATTTTGAGCCTTCTAAAACCTATCAAAGTGCCCTTTTTGATGCTGGAATTCCCTATACGCAATTTAATGTAGATGATCTTCAGCAAGAATATGATCGATTAATAACTCTTGGAGTTTCATTTATTATGCAACCCACTGAAATGGGAAATGTAAAAATTGCTATTCTGGATGATACTTGCGGTAATAAGATTCAGATAATTGAAATGTTATAAAAATGACGAATAAACAAATCGAAAACAAAAAAGAAAAATTGATTGAAGAATTAAAAAAAGGCGAGGCATCAGAATTTGTAAAAAATTTTGAACGCAGTGCTTTTATAAAAGAACTTCACAAGAAGCATACAAACTCAAAATAATCTAAATCATAGAACTTTTCGACCAAATTATATAAAACTCTTTTTTGCTGTTTAAAGTAATTTTATAATAAGATAATTAGAATACAAAATTCTTTTTAAAATAATTAAAACAGCAAAATCATGCAAAAGAACATTACACGTTTGTTAATGGTATTCGTTATACTATTTTCATTTACAAGCTGCGAGTTAGTAGGAGATATTTTTCAAGCCGGAATGGGTGTTGGAATTTTTTTAGTGGTTTTTGTAATCGCCATCATTATCTGGATCTTCGCTAAATTTTTCAGAAAATAAAACACATAAAAAATCCCGATAGCTTTTGAAGCTATCGGGATTCTTTTTTATCTGAAAAGTGTATTATTTAGCATACATTTTTGTTCTTAATTCCTGAATTTTTTCATCATCAAGATATTCATCAAACGTCATGTAACGGTCAATTGCTCCGTTTGGTGTAAGCTCTACTACTCTGTTACCAACTGTTTGTGCAAACTCGTGGTCATGTGTTGTGAAAATTACTGATCCTTTGAAGTTTTTTAATGAGTTGTTGAATGCTGTAATGGACTCCAAGTCTAAGTGATTCGTTGGTTCGTCAAGCATTAAGATATTTGCGCGCTCCATCATCATTCTTGATAACATACAACGTACTTTTTCTCCTCCCGATAATACACGGCTTGTTTTTAGCGCTTCTTCTCCTGAGAAAATCATTTTCCCTAAGAATCCTCTAATAAACACCTCATCACGCTCTTCTTCTGTTTTAGCGTATTGACGTAACCAATCTACTAAGGTTAAATCGTTTTCAAAGAAAGAGTGATTTTCTGCCGGTAAATATGCCTGATTGGTAGTAATTCCCCAGTCGAAAGTTCCTGCATCTGCCGTTTGCTGACTGTTTAAGATTTCGTAGAAAGCTGTTGTAGCACGTGAATCTTTTGAGAAAAGAACGATTTTATCGCCTTTTGCCATGTTCAGGTTAACACCTTTAAACAAAAGATCTCCATCTACAGAAGCTTCTAAATTTTCAACATTCAAAATTTGATCTCCTGCTTCACGATCCTGATCGAAAATAATCGCCGGATAGCGACGGCTTGAAGGTTTGATGTCTGAAATATTCAATTTAGAGATCATTTTTTTACGTGAAGTTGCTTGTTTTGATTTTGCAACGTTGGCGCTAAAACGACGAATAAATTCTTCTAATTCCTGTTTCTTTTCTTCTGCTTTTTTGTTTTGTTGTGCACGTTGTTTTGCCGCTAATTGGCTAGACTCGTACCAGAACGTATAGTTTCCTGAATAATGGTTTATTTTTCCAAAATCGATATCTGAAATATGTGTACAAACCGAATCTAAAAAGTGACGGTCGTGTGATACTACAATTACGGTGTTTTCATAATTTGCTAAGAAGTTCTCTAACCAAGCGATGGTTTCAAAATCCAGGTCGTTGGTAGGCTCATCCATAATAAGCAAATCAGGGTTACCAAATAAAGCCTGCGCCAAAAGTACACGAACTTTGATTTTTCCCTCTAAATCGCCCATTAATGTATAATGATGTTCTTCTGTAATTCCTAAGTTAGACAACATCGAAGCGGCATCAGAATCTGCATTCCATCCGTTCATTTCTTCGAACTGAACCTGAAGTTCTCCAATTCTGTCTGCGTTTTTATCGTTGTAGTCTAAATAAAGTTCATCCATTTCTTTTTTAACAGCGTACAAAACTTTATTACCCATCAAAACGGTTTCCAAAACAGTATGCTCATCGAACATGTTGTGATTTTGGTTTAAAACCGACATACGTTTTCCCGGTTCTAAATGAATGTGACCAGAAGTTGGATCGATATCTCCTGAGATGATTTTTAGAAAAGTTGATTTTCCAGCACCATTGGCTCCAATAACTCCGTAAATGTTTCCGTGTGTGAAAGTTGTATTTACTTCGTCAAACAAAATACGTTTGCCAAATTGAACTGATAAATTATTGACTGTTAACATGAATGTCTTTTTAATTAATTTTGTGCAAAAGTACGGAAAAAGGTTCAGAGTTGCAAAGGTGCAAAGTCGCTAAGTTTTTTATAGGAGAAAGATTTTTCACGCAAAGACGAAGGGGCGCAAAGAAAATTAACAATGTGTGGATTTTTTTCAATGCAATACATAATAAGTAAGAAGTAAAATGTCTCATCTCCTTAAGTAGAATTTAACTATTAACTTTTACATCTCTCTTTTTACATCTTATCTTTTACAACTTATCTTTTACATCTTACTTTCTTTCATTAAAGCGACTTCTAAACTTTCGAAATTAGATAGTACTTTTGCGATTTTGCCTTCTTTATCGAGAATAAAATGTGTTGGGAATGAATTGAGTTCTAAGGCTTGATTCATGTACTCTTTCATGTTTGGAACTACCGCGTATTTTAAAGGTTTTCTGGCTAAGAATGTTTTTAATTTGTCCGGAGCGTCTTCGGCAAGACTTATAAAAACAATATCATTTCGGTCTTTGTATTCGTCTGCTAATTTATTTACCTGAGGAAATTCTCTTATGCAAGGTGCACACTGAACGTACCAACATTTTATAACAATTATTTTTCCTTTCATGGTTTCGTTAGAAATCAAATTGCCGTTTAAATCTTTAAATGAAAATTTAGGAAATGACGTTCCTTCCATTTTATAATTTTTATAGGCATCGAAAGCAATCTGGTTCATGCTTGCTTTTATACTGGTATCTGAATTGGGCAGAATTTTGAACAATTTATAGGAATAAATAGTGTCTGCAGATTTTAATCGGATTGGTATAAAGTTCCCGTTTGCTAATTGATCGAGAAAGGATTCTTTGGTAATTTCTTTTGAATTGACATCGAATGCCGTAAAATCGACTGATAGCATGATGTTTTTACTTTGATACACGGACCAGTCTGCGTAACTTTTTTGAATCTGATTGGGATTTACTTCAGGTGTTTCTTTGTTGGATTGTGCGAAACCTGAGGTGAAGATTAGAAATGCTATTATAATATTAATTGATTTTTGCATGAGCTTTTTAATACGATTGCTGAATTCAAAAGTACTTAAAATAGTTTGAAATCGGGGTATTATTGCGGAGAAAGAGTACGCCGATAATACGGATTCGCTTTGCGAAAACACGGATTTGTACGGATTTTTTTTGTTTATTATTAATGCTTTGTTTTTATATAAACCTGAATTAAGCTTATTAATTTCCTTATAAAAAAGGGATTCGTAGCCCTGATAGCAGCGGTATCCTTTTTCTTGCTTCTTTAGCAAGGAAAAGATACAAGCGAATAGCAGGAAATTGCTCCTAAAAAAATCATCATCATTTTACTTCGTTTTAAAACATAAAAAAACCTGGCAATAAAAATTGCCAGGCTTATAATGCGCTTCTTTCGACTGAAAACCAAATAACAAATCAGCTGAATTTGGCGCATTTTAGAAATAAAAATCAGATTAAAAAATTAAATAACCAAACTCAATCTTAACCGTTTCGTTTTTTTATTTCAGTATTATTTATTCATCATAACTCTATTAAAAGAAGTTCGTTACTTTGAATGATTTTCTATTTCCAGCTTTGTCTGTAACTATAACAACAAACAATTGTTTTGTTGAGAAGTTTTGATTTTGAAGCTGAATTTCTTTATTATTTTGAATGTTTCTGTAATTTATTAATGACTGCCCGATGGTATTGAAAACATCTACCTGAGCGACTTCCTCATTATCAGTTGTTATTTTCAAAGTATTGCTGTCAAAGTAAACTAAAGTACTCTTCGCTTCGATCTTATCAAGTGCCAGTGTTTTTGCTGCTGATTGTGATGCAAAGTAGGCTGCGTAAGCATTCGAAAATTGGTAACCTGTTCCGCATGCTGCATCCCAGTTTATCGACCATGTCATAACACCTCTCATATTTGGATAAGGACCACCTTTTAAAGTGTACGTTCTTCCTGAAAAAGTAGTTCCGAATCTTAAATAATTGAATGCCTGAATTCCTTTTTCGGGTGTTAAGTAACCTCCTGCCGGAGCTGCCGGAGCACATGCCGGAATAGCAATTACGATTTTGGATTGTGGCAATGGCGGGAAATAAAATCCTGTAGAGGCTACATTGAATCCTTTCATTAACATATCTGACATCGAAACTAAAAAGTCCGGTGTTGCTTGTGAATACGCGATATTGTCTAACGCATTGATCGATCCAGTGTTGTACAATTGTACCATTAGAAGGTCTAACTCATCACGTAAGTTGTGAATTACGGGTAGGAATGAACCTGCTCCATCTGAATATACTGAATATCCTACCTGAACATAGAATGTTTCCGGTGCTGATGTCAAGATGAAACCGCTTCCGTAACTTGCTTTTAGTTCTTTGAAGGCATCTACAATATTTTTTAATTTTGGATAGGCTGAAATTGCTGTATAAGAGAAATCTTTTAATGCTCCCGCACCAAAATTCATGGAACCTCCTTCGAAGTCAATATCTACTCCATCAAAATTGTATTGATCTACAATGGCTTTTAATCCATTTACAAAAATGTTCTTTTGTGCTACGGTTTGCAATTCGACGTGACCATTTTGTCCTCCAATCGATACGATTACCGGAATACCTTTGTCTCTTAAGAACTTAATATCATTTTTAAGCAATTGAGGATTAAAGACTCCGTTTGTCATATATCTTGGCTCATTTACTACCAAAATTGGTGTGTAACCGTCTCTGTTTTGAGTTTCAATGAAAGAATATACTACTACATTGAATTTTTTATCTCCCAGTTGGTTAAAGTATAAAAATGGTGCGCTGGCATTGTCCCATCCGTGTGCATAACCTACTATTACTTTGGCTGGCAACGGATTAAATGTTGATGTTGAATTCGTGATGGTTAACGATTGGTTGAAGGTTTTTACTCCACCTGCGTTATCTGTCGCTGTTACTACAATGGCATACGCTTTATACGCGTTTGGAGTAAAAGTATAATTGTAAGCGCTTCCGGTTCCTTTTGTCATTGCAAAAGAAGTTCCATCGATGCTGATTGAAACAGTTGAAATAGTACCATCTGAATCTGTAACATTTACACTAACGGGAATGGCCTGAAATCCTGCCGGCTGATTAATTGACGTTGTTGCTGGTGTAACCCATGCGATAACCGGCAATGAATTAGGACAAGTTGCTCCTGAACATTGTAAATAGAACGCTTTTGTGTTTTCAGCAGTTATACCATTTGAAGCTGTTACAGTTGCTTTCAACGTATAATTTTTGTTAAAATCTGCTACAACCGGTGTCCAGTTTGCTACATATTCTGATCCTGAAAGTGCTGCTGTGATATTTTGTCCGTTGATGTTGAATACAACTGATGAAATCGTTAAGCTAGCGTCTGCAGTTGCGGTTGCTTTAAGCTGAATTGCAGTTCCCGGAGCAATGGCTACAGTCGCCAATGATGGACTTGTAATAGCAACCTGTGGTGGTGAAACGGTGTTTGTATTGAAATTATAAACTTGTGGTGCAGTTGGTACTGCAAAGTTGGCAAGATTATTTGGGAAATAGGCTATTTCTCCATTTTGCCATGAATTTAATTTCAAACTTAAAACTTGCGTATAACCCGCTACAACGGAATTGTCGAAACTGTAATTTCCTTGTGCGTCTGTTGTTGCCAAAACGCTTTTCCAGTTGTGTGTGTTATCTGTCCAAGGTAAAACCAGTTCTACTTTTGCACCAGATACAGGATTAGATCCGCTTTTAACAGTTCCACTGATTAAGTTTGTACTAGCTGCAATTCGTGCTGTAGATGTTGTATTAAAATTGTAAACGGTTGGGTTTGCCGGAACGGCAAAGTTGGCCAGATTGTTTGGAAAGTAGGCCACTTCTCCATTTTCCCATGAATTTAATTTTAAACTTAAAACCTGATTGTAACCTGCTACAACGGAATTGTCAAAACTGTATTTTCCTTGCGCATCTGTTGTTGCCAGAACACTTTTCCAGTTGTGTGTGTTATCTGTCCAAGGTAAAACTAATTCTACTTTAGCACCAGCTACAGGATTAGATCCGTTTTTAACGGTTCCGCTGATTTTATTGGTTCCAATTACAACAGTATCCTGAGTAAAACTTAATGTTTTATTGGCTACTAAATTTGTATAAACGGTAGATGCCGGTGTAAAAGTCTGACCTGTCAATGCTGCTGTTACGGTATAGTTTCCACCAGAAGGCAAACTAAGTGTGTATGCTCCGCTTGCATTTGTTGTACCGGTAAAAGTACCTCCTGTAGAAGTTGCTGTTACCACAACACCTGAAACTGGAGTTGTATTGTTTAAAACTGTTCCGCTAACGGTGTAATAAACGATTGCTGCACTTTGTGTGAAATTCAATGTTTTATTGGCATCGATTGTATTGTATACTGTCGAAGCCGGTGTATAAGAGAATCCTGTTTTTGCAGCTGTAACTGTAAAATTAAGACCTGCTGTTAGACCTGCTACACTGTAAGCTCCACTAGCATTAGAAACTGCTGTTAGAACTGTTGCTCCTGATGTTGCGGTAACTGTAACGCCGGAAACTGCTGTTGATCCGTTTAGAACTGTTCCGCTAACGGTGTATGTTGGCTGAGTTCCTAAAATTACAACGCCTGTTTGATTGGTTGTAACATTAGTTAAATTTACCGGGGTAAATGTATAGGTAGCTTTTAGTGCTGTTAGTGTGTAGTTTTGTCCGGCTGTTAAATTATTGAATGTAAAGTTTCCTGATGTTGAAACTACTGTTTGCAATACTACATTGGCTGCGTTACGCAACTCTACTGTTACATCTGTAACTAACGCTGTTCCGTTTTTTACTGATCCTGCAATACTAACTGTTCCGGGAGCAATGCTTCCAAACGATGTATCTACTTGATTTAGTAATGCATTTGCAACTGAACCTCTTGTATCCTGAGAAAGTTCCCAGATCATACCCCCACCAAGATTTTTGGATTTGATGTATTGTACTTTTAAATCTATAGATTGTTTATCTTCATAGCTGATAAACTGCTTTAAGGTTGAGTTGTACAAATAAGGCACTTTTGTTGTATTATCAAAGTATCGTGCCCATCCTGCAGATGCAGCAGTCGATGTAACCAACATGGTATTTGGATCTAAATAAGCATGGGAGTTCGTCACCGGATTCCCCACTAAATCGCAAATTTCAATACTTCCGGAACGTTCGCAAGCGCCTGATCCATCCCATGTTCCTATTGGATTCTGTGGATTGGTGCAACCCGGAACTACATATCTTGGTGCTGCTACAAATAATCCTGGAAGGTTAGGATTTGTACCGTTATTGGCTACATTATCGAATTTCTTTCCATAGAAAGGCAATCCCATTATTAGTTTGTTTGCAGGGATCCCAACTACATTCAAAAACTGACTCGTTAGTTCGTCCAGTGATTCTGACTGTGTTGCTCCGTAAAGCGGGTCATTGGTATTTCCACTTGCATAAAGTGGTGCATTGTAGCATGTTTTATCGTACCAGTTTCCACCAAGATCATACCCAAAATAAGTAATGTAATCGCAATAAGTCGAAATATCTTCTGTCATTCCGTATAGCGATCTGTTGTTTGGTCCTAAATATTGGTCTTTGACTTTTCTAACGTTATTTCCAGCTGCAATAGTAACCAATTTGTTCGGCATTGCCTGGCGCATCGCTTTTAACAAATAAACTAAGTTCTTATTGTCATCCGGACTGTATTTTTGTGGAGGAACCGGAGATCCATTTACGATTTCAGTACCGTCTGTACCTCCTGATAGAGGATATTCCCAATCAATATCAAATCCATCGATAAAGGGATATTTGGCAATGAAACTTACCATATCAGCAGCTAAAGCAGCTCTTGCAACAGGACTTGCTGCAATTGGAGACAGATCCTGACCTTTGGTCCATCCTCCTACTGAAATAAGAATTTTTAAATGAGGATACTTTTCTTTTAACTTCATTAAGTCATAAAAGTTTCCTTTTACCGGAGCATCCCAAGGGATTCCACCTTCCATATGCTCAAAGTCAGCATAGGTATCCAAACATTGTAATTTAGTATTCTCCGGATGGGCAGGATCAAAACTTGTCCCATAAAAAGAATAATTCAAATGCGTCAATTTATTTCCATCAATTTTCGGAACATTATAATCCCGGGCATAAATAGACCATTGCGCATAATACCCTACTACTTTTTTTCCGTGAGCTGGTTGAGCTAACACAAGTAAGGGAAACAATAACAAAAAGAGTAATCTGTAATAATGTTTCATAATTAATAATTATTGGTTAATAGAAAGTGAATGTTTCAATTATCGCGCATACCTACTACAAAGCAGTAATTAATTACGACAACAGTTTTTCTATAAATGGCAAACAAAAAATTTGCAACTCATAGAAATCAATTCATATTACTTCTACAAATATTACTACCGATTTCCTACCATAAGGATTAGTAAATAGTACTGCCTAATATTCATATGTAATTCTTTTTTAAAAAATTAATTCTAAATACAAAATGATAAATTTGGGGAGCTTAATTCATCAATCTCAATAATTCTTTTTTGTCATGTTTTTTGGGTATTCTCTCAATTTGGTTTTAAGTGTTGCTAAATATTTTCGCGTTTTTTTGGTTATTTTTTTTGGTTATTTCTTCTCTCTTTTTGATCTGATATTCTTATTTCTTAACTCCGTTTTTACTGGAAAATCATAATTATCTCTGCCAACTTTATTTGGCAGAGACAATCAAATTCTGCAATAATCATGGTAACTAAAAATCAATAAATACTAATTCAAACCAAATTCTTTATATTAATTTCTTTAAGCTTTCGTATACGGACAATTCAACATCAGCGTGGACCTTGGTGTTGCATTCTTCTATCAGCTCTTTTAACTCACTTGTTTTTATATTCGATTTATTATCTAATACATTCAATATTTGTTCTGATGCATTACTTAGTTTTTTCGCTAACGGCAAAACAGATTGTACTAATGGTGCCTTAGTACTTAATGCAATCAAATCCTTATTTAAAGTAATCCACTTGTTTAAAAACTGGCTTACATTTGCCTTATTCTCAGGTGATTTGTTTGTTAAGTATTGCTTTACTGCTTCATCAAACAATAAAGAATCTTTTGCATCTGGTGTACAAGCATCAGCAAAAAGTGTCAAGGGAGAATACATTTGATATTCTGTCCCTCCAATGTTTCTTGTATACCCTTTTAATGGTTCGCAGACATTTGAAAATTCTTCCAATGCTGTTATATTTTGATTATTGGCTACATTTCTAAGAATAACAGCTTTATAACTAATATGTGTTAATCCCAATTCTTCTAATCTAAAAGAAACTACTTCAAGACGCTTGCGCATATTGGCAACATCAGTAATATTTTCTGCCGACCAAAGTCGCTCTGCAATGGCTGCTGTTCTTGGCCAGACTCTTGAATCTATAGTTAATGGCGATGCAAGTTCTGTCCACATTGGCGCTTCACCTCCAAGTATCCTGGCTTTTTCTTCTGCTGATAAATTAGCTCCTTTTGGCATTGGATCATTTAAGTAATGACTTTCTATTGGATACATCAAATCGATATAGTACCCATTTGACAATACTGTTTTATATCCTTTTTTTACTGCATCTATCAACGATTGCCCTGCTACAACACCTTCATTTGGTCCTCTCCAGGAATGAATGATGGCATCTTTAGACATATTTTTGGTCATAATTTCTTCCCATCCCATCAATTGTTTTCCGTGTTTTTTAAGCATCGGGATTAATTGCATGGTAAAGTAAGTTTGCAATTCATGATTGGTTGCTAACTTATTTTTCTTTTTAAACTCCTGAATTTTAGGATTTGCGTCCCAATCTTTCCCTTCGTTTTCATCTCCCCCGATATGAAAATAAGACCCGGGAAATAATGGGCACACCTCATCAAATAATTCACTTAATAATTGATACGTTTTTGGATTTGAAGGATCTAATGTTGGCGAAAAAATACCTGCATTTCTTTCAATTCCATAGGTCGCAATTGCGGTTCCCTGAATGTTTTTTTCCGAAGTTCCTCCTGTCAGTGTAATCAACTTACTTCCTATTTCAGGATATGCCGTAAGTATTGCTGATCCATGACCTGGAACATCTATTTCCGGAACAATCAAAATACCACGCTCATCAGCATATTTTACGATATTTTTTATTTCCTCTTGTGTGTAATACATTCCGTCTGATGCTAATTCGATCAGTTTCGGATGTTTTTTCATTTCGATTCTCCATCCCTGATCATCAACAAGATGCCAGTGAAAAACATTCATTTTCATCGCTGCCAATCCGTCAAGATTTCTTTTGATAACATCAATTGGCTGAAAATGCCTTGCAGCATCAATCATTAAACCTCTCCAGGTAAATCTTGGAAAATCGGCTATTTTTGAAGCCGGAAAATAAAATGATGTACTGTTACTTTGTAACATTTGCAAAAGCGTTTCAAGTCCGTGTAAGGCACCTAAATCGCTGGTTGCGTTTAATGTAATTTTGTTTTTTGTTATATCCAGATGATAACTTTCGTCTTCGTAAAGTCCAATTTTACCGCTTTTAGTACAATTTATTTGTAATTCAGCATTTGGAACTTCGTTTAATTTTGCAATAAATCCCTGTTTGAAAAAAATACCGGTTCTACCATCTAAGCGGCGTAAGAAACGAGTAACCCCGCCAAAAATTCTTGGATTGGGATTTCCGGTAATATTTACTTCAAAATTTTTACTTAAAGTAAAATTCCCTTCGTTTACAACAACACTTTGAGGCCAAGGCATAAGATTGAGCTGCTCTTTAGGAGATTGAGCACTTGCAATTAAACCTGTAAACAATAAAACTAATATATATTTCATTTAATTTTTTTTGAAAGATGTTATCTGGGGATAACATTAATAAATACAGAAAAACAAAATTCAGAAAGCTCGTATTGAACCTCGCTACTCAGTAAGAGATCAATCTGAATTTTGTAAGGTTGATTCGCTCTCACCCGAATCTTTTTAAAAAACAACTGCTAGTAATCAAAGCGTTTAAAGGCTTCAATAGCTTCATACTCAGCCAAACCTAAATCATCATATAAGATGGCTGTATTTTTATTACGATCTTCTGCTCTTACCCAGAATTCTCTTGAATCATTTCCCTGAAACATCACTCTGTCTTTTTGAGACTGGTGATACAAAATCGCATGACGTTTCAATAATACTTCCGATGGAGAAAGCGGAACAGCCATGTCTATTTCATGAATATCCCACTCGTGCCAGGCTCCACGGTACAGCCATAACCAGCAATCATCCATATAAGATTGTGATTTTAATTCTCCCATCGCTGCAAAAATAGCATTAAGGCAAACCTCATGCGTACCATGCGGGTCAGCAAGATCACCGGCAGCAAAAACCTGATGTGGTTTTATTTGTTCAATAATATCTTTAACAATGGCGATATCTTCCGGACCTAAAGGATTTTTCTTCACTTGCCCTGTTTCATAAAATGGAAGATCTAAGAAATGTGTGTTTTCATCCTTCAATCCAATGTATCTTGTCGCAGCATACGATTCTCTTCTTCTAATAAGTCCTTTTAATTTTCGAACTTCTAAAGAATCTATTTGATTTTCTGATTTGCTGTTCAGAAAATCAATAACCGATTTAAAGTTAATTTTCACATCTGCATTACTCACAAAATCACTACAAACTTCAGCAAATTTCAATGCTTCATCATCTGTAACAGCTATATTTCCAGAGGTTTGATATACTACATGTACATCATGACCTTGTTTTATCAATTTTGAAAAAGTTCCTCCCATAGAAATCACATCGTCATCTGGATGTGGACTAAACAGAATCACTCGTTTTTTAGCAGGATTGGCTCTTTCAGGACGATGTGAATCGTCTGTATTTGGTTTTCCACCCGGCCATCCTGTTATGGTATGCTGTAATACATTGAACATATTAATATTCAAATCATAAGCAGAACCTTCTAATGCCAAAAGATCAGACATCCCGTTATTGTTATAATCACGGTCTGTAAGTTTTAAAATAGATTGTTTTGTTTTTTGGCACAACCAAACAATAGCTTTACTTTTTAATTCTTGTGTCCAAATACACTCACCAACTAGCCAAGGTGTTTTAAAGCGCGTCAATTCTGAGGCTGCTGATTGGTCTAATACGAAAGTAGCGTTAGGATGATTTTGCAGGAATGTAGCTGGAACTTCAGAACTAATATCGCCCTGAACAGTTCTTTTTATAATCTCAGCTTTGTTTTGTCCCCAAGCCATCAATACGATTCTTTTAGATCGCATGATAGTAGAAACTCCCATGGTAATGGCTCTTTTAGGAACGTTGTCTATACCATTAAAATCTGATGACGCATCTACTCTTGTAATATGATCCAGTGTAATAATTCTGGTTCCTGAATTGATGTGCGATCCCGGTTCATTAAAACCAACGTGACCTGTACGACCAATTCCTAATAATTGAAAATCAAGGCCTCCTGCATTTTTAATATTCATTTCATAATCAATACAATATTGATTTAATTCATCGATGGCAATGGTACCATCCGGAATATTAACGTTTTCTGGTTTTATATCAATATGATTAAAAAGATGCTGATGCATGAAATAATGATAGCTCTGATTATTTTCTTTTGTCATCGGATAATATTCATCCAGATTAAAAGTAATAACATTGCTAAAACTTAATCCTTCTTCTTTGTGCATTCTCACTAATTCAGCATATACTTTTATAGGAGAAGAACCTGTTGCCAAACCTAATACACAAGATTTATTTTTTTCTTGTTTAGATCTAATTAACTGAGCGATTTCCTGCGCTACAATTACTGAAGCTTCTGCTGAACTTTTGAAGATTTCATTATGAATTTTCTCATATCGGGTTTCTTCAAACTTTCCGGCACTTTTATAGCTGATATCAGGTTTTATTTCTAAAGCACTTTTCATTTTTTTCTTTTTAGGTAATTTTCAAGCTGATTTTTTAAAATGGTATAAGCAACTCGCATTACTTATACCATTTATCAACCAAACTTTATTTCTTTATCTTTTTGTTTCTGGATTAGAAGTTAGGTGTAGTAGTATCCCACCAAACTCTGGTTCCTCCATTATCTGGTCCACCTAATTTCGCAAGTCCTGTAGCAACTCCTCCAGAATTTCCAGCTTTTTCAGACTGAACGAAATTAACTCTTCGTACTCCAAACTCATTTGTAATGGTTCCTCCACTGTAGTTTTTAAGTACTGGGAAAAGTTTAGGATAACCTGTTCTTCTGTAATCAGACCAAGCTTCCTGGCCTTCAGGGAAACCGGCAATCCATTTTTGAGTAATAATTTTTTGCAGTTTAACTTCATTTGTACCTGCAGCATCCCAAGCAACTGTAACATTATTTACTGCAGGTGAATTATTTACCGGAAAACTTGGATCTTCGTAAGCAATCGGCATTTTAGTGTTGTCTGCAATATA
>Ga0247817_10001032_pt1 | contig 14805 bp, 11 predicted proteins | sample UWRJL212509R1_FD_178010 | JGI IMG/M metagenome (GOLD analysis project Ga0247817, IMG submission 178010) | Plant litter microbial communities from Arlington Agricultural Research Station in Wisconsin, United States - UWRJ-L212-509R-1 | ecosystem: Environmental > Terrestrial > Plant litter >... | reverse complement strand
ACGTACTTGCTGCCTTGCAGGATCTGGCTCGCCAACACCGCAGGCAGTTAAGCATACCTGTGGTTGGCCTTACCGGCACGAATGGTAAAACGACTACTAAAGAGCTAATCAACGCAGTTTTGTCCGAGCAGTTTAATACATTGGCTACCCAGGGCAACCTGAATAATCATATAGGCGTACCGCTTACTGTACTCAATATCAATGCCTCACATCAGGCTGCGGTAGTAGAGATGGGTGCCAACCATGTGGGCGAGATAGCTTTGCTGAGCAGTATATCTCAGCCCTCACACGGCCTCATCACCAACGTAGGCAAGGCGCATCTGGAAGGCTTTGGCAGTTTAGAGGGTGTTAAAAAAGCTAAGGGAGAATTGTATGATTTTTTAAGCGCTAACAACCAACAGGTTTTCATCAACAGCAATAACCCTATCCTGATGGAAATGCAGGCGGCCCGCAAGTTTCAAAAACAACCCGTGTTTTACGGCGATGCCATTGACGACCTGGTAAGCGGCGAAATTACTGGCAACGCCCCGTTCCTTTCTTTGCGCTGGACCAACAATACATCCGGCGAAGGTTATGATATCAAAACCCAGCTTACCGGCGCTTATAACCTGGATAATATTTTGGTAGCTATTTGCATAGGTGTGCACTTTAAACTATCGCCACAGCAAATAAATAAGGGAATAGAAAATTATCAGCCTAAAAACAACCGCTCACAGGTGGTGCAAACTGCCAACAATACGCTGATCTGCGACTACTACAACGCAAACCCCACCAGCATGGCCGCCGCCATTGGCAACATGGGCGAACTGAGCGCTGAGCATAAAGCGTTAGTGTTAGGCGACATGTTTGAGTTGGGCGCAGAGGCCGCTGCCGAGCACAAAGCCATATTGGACAAAGCGCTGGCAACCCCTGTTGACAGGCGCATCTTGATAGGCAAGGAGTTTTATAAGCTGAAGTCTGACAATGTGGCTGTTGAGTTTTACGAAACCCGCGACGATGCCGCCGAAGCACTTAAAGCAAATTCTATAACAAACAGTACCATACTGGTAAAAGGATCAAGAGGGATGGCTTTAGAGAAATTGCTGGAGTTGTTTTAACTATCGGATACCGTAAAATAATCTGATCCCTTGCAAATAACGCTGGTTACCAATAAACGATACGCCATAATCAATCCGGAAAATAAGGCGTTGTATGCCTATGTAAAATTCAGAGTAGTTTTTGTTGTTCCGTTCGGTAAGGTAGTTAGCACCAACAATTTCTTCTAATTTAAGTCGCCTTACAAACGGTATCCGCCTTAGTATTGATCCCGCAAAATTATGCTGGTAGTGCGCCTCAACAAATGAGCCGCTGGCACTGTACTGGTAAAATGGCAAAAAGTGAAAGCTGCCCACATCCGTAGGGTCAAAGGTGGTGCCCTGATTACCTATAAAGTGGTAATAGTCGGGAAAGTAAAGCGTATTTTTATTCAGGAAAGTACCCGCAGCAAGCTTGAATGAGGAGTAACCGGATAAACCTAATCTTATCCTATCCTGGGTTACCGTTGCCGATAAAAAATCATAATTCACATCAGAGCCTAATACGCCGCTAATGCCTTTGCGGTAGTTTACGGTAAGTACCGGGTAGCGCGATTGTAGGAAGATCCTACCGGTTGGCCGGGTAATAAAAGGCTGCGCGAAAGTAAACCTTACCGACGCATTCAAAGTAAGTGCCTGATGTTGCGGAAAAAGTACCGAGCGGTCATCAGCAGACGCATTCACAGGCGCAAGCGGGTTGTTGGAGGTGAACTCCCGGTTCTTATTATCAAATATGTGATTATAGGAGTTATTAAAAAGTTGCGTACGGTCAGCATAACCAATACTTGCATTTAATCTTATACCATTCCTTACCTCGCGCTGCCAGCCAAAATTTGCGAATACTGAACGGTAATACTTTACAAAGTTCTGCTCACTCAGCAAGGTACTCAGCGTATTGAAATATAGCGAACGGGTGCCTGCATTGTTAAGGTCAAGTACATCGCTACCGCCATCAAACGTGAACATCCCTGCATTAAACAAATCGTAGGTATAAGACGATCGTACGTTGGCGCTAAACAACTTATTTGCGGTACCATAGCGTATAGTAGGCGAAATACTGTAAGAGCGATAATCATCAAAAAGCTTTGAATACCTCACCCTTGCATTAATCCCCCAACCCTCTACCGTGTTATAAAATACGGTTTGAAAAAAAGGATAGAAATACAAACTATCCTTAGCCTGGCGGTTAACTATTGTATGCCCCGTTACAAGATAAGGTAATGGGGAAAGCTGATTGTTACTGCGCTGAAGGGAATCCTGATAAGCGCTGGTGCTTTGAATGACGGCAATACTATCCCGTTTCTTTGCATCTAAGGCTTCATCCCGGGTTAGTGGCACGGGCCGTTGGTTAGTCCAGTACGAAGGCGATTTAACGTTTGCGGCAGTGTCTATCCGCAAGATCTCGCCGGTAAAATATCCATCCGGTATGGTAAGGTCAAACTTATAGTTATTATAAAGGGCGATGTAGTATCCTTCAAATTTAAACCCAAAAACACTACCATTATAGGCATACTCAATAGCTGATGGCATCCATGTACTGTCTCTTATAGGCACATACTGTTGGCTAACGCGCATGGTATCAACCAAATTTAGGCCATTGTCTTGATTGGTCAGCACAAGGTCTACGCTGTACAATCGCCAGTCGCCTTCAACTATATATATATGGCCCTTAAATACCGGGTCATTAGCGTGTTTGGGTATCAGTTCAATTTTGTCTATGGTTTTGCCATTACTTACCGTTGTACCCACCAACTTGTAGCTATAGTACGAAAAGGCATTTGATGCAATAGGCGAAACAAAGCCCCGGCTGCTTAGTCCTTGTATAGAAAAAATGTTATCGTAAAAATTGGCTGATAGGTCAGAAGCTTTTGAATAGCTGAACGCCGGGGTTGTACCGGCCATGCGCTGTGCAATAGTTTCTTCTTTTATTTTATTTGGCCTTGCCGATGTGAATGTGGAAAGCATCTCTGACTGATACAAAACCCCTTTGCCGTTGCTATCCAGAGATAACACATCAGACACCCCACCCCGCATCAGGGCGTTGGGGGCATCCAGCAGCTTTTGCACGCCTTTGATATAAACAGAACACGAATAGGAGTTCACCTCGTTCAAATAGTATTGGCGCTTATCAATTACTTTTTGCATGATGTTGGCAGCCGAGGTATCGCGCCCATTGCGCGCCTGGCGGTCAATTGCCCGGGGTTGATAAACTTCTTTTTCCAGCTGGATATTAAGGCGTTCGTCGTGATTGGTTATAGTGATGGTTTGTACCTGCTCTTTATACCCCACAAAGCGGTACATTATTTTATAAGTGCCTGCCTCAAGTTTAAACTGATAATTGCCATCATCATTGCTTGTAGTGCCGTAAGTTGAATTACGGATGTAGATGGAAACAAAAGAAACGGGCTTATTTTGCTCATCAACAATGCGTCCCGATAAAACAAATTGCTGTGCTTCAGCTTTGAATATAAAAGCTGTTAAAAAAAAGGAGAATATAAGTAAACGTATCTTCATAGAAATCATCCTATTAATGCTTTTTTACTTATAAATGTTTGCCCGAATGCTTAATATATTTATAGCGCGGGTTATTGACCATTAAGTGAATGCTTATTTTTGTGGAATTAAATTAACTGATTTATGTATAACACATTAAAACCGGTACTACAGCAGGAGCTTGCTGAAATTGAAAAAGCCGGATTATATAAAAGAGAAAGAATCATTACATCAGCCCAAGGTGCAGAAATCACCGTTCAGGGCGGCAAACAAGTGATCAACTTTTGCGCTAATAACTACCTGGGCCTATCGGGTAACGCACAGGTGATTGAAGCTGCTAAAGCAACCATGGATACCCACGGTTACGGCTTATCATCCGTTAGGTTTATCTGCGGGACTCAGGATATTCATAAAGAACTGGAGAAAAAGATCTCCGGCTTTTTAGGCACAGAGGATACCATACTTTATGCCGCAGCTTTTGACGCTAACGGAGGTGTTTTTGAGCCTTTGTTTAATGAGCAGGATGCCATTATATCTGACGAGTTGAACCATGCATCTATTATTGACGGTGTGCGCCTGTGCAAAGCCCAGCGCCAGCGCTACAAGCACGACGATATGGCCGATCTGGAAGAAAAACTAAAAGCTACGCAAAACTGCCGTCACCGCATTATTGTTACTGACGGTGCTTTTAGTATGGATGGCACCATTGCACAATTGGATAAGATCTGCGCTTTGTCTGAGCAGTATAATGCTTTGGTTATGATAGACGAGAGCCATTGCAGCGGATTTATGGGCAAAACAGGCCGAGGCACGCATGAGCATCATAATGTGATGGATAAGATAGACATTATTACCGGCACTTTAGGAAAGGCGTTGGGGGGTGCATCGGGTGGTTTTACGTCGGGCAGAAAAGAGATAATCGATATGCTGCGCCAGCGATCAAGGCCTTATTTGTTTAGTAATACTTTGGCTCCGGCCATTACAGGCGCGTCAATAGCGGTATTGGATATGTTAAGCCAGACCACGCAGCTGCGCGATAAACTGGAATTAAACACGCAATACTTCCGCAAAGCGATGACCGAAGCGGGCTTTGATATAAAACCGGGCGTTCACCCCATAGTGCCCGTAATGCTTTATGATGCCAAACTGGCCCAGGAGTTTGCAGCCAAAATGCTGGAGGAAGGTATATATGTTATTGGTTTTTACTACCCCGTGGTGCCACAAGGCAAGGCGCGTATAAGGGTGCAGCTATCCGCCGCGCACCAGCAGCAGCATCTGGATAAAGCCATTGCAGCTTTCACTAAGGTGGGTAAGGAGTTGGGCGTGCTTAAATAATACGTACAAGTTGCTTATATTTGTACGTATAAAATTCAATAGTTATGGCAACTAAATTAACTTTGAGTGTTGATAAGGATACAATACAATTAGCTAAGGAGCTGGCTTCTGAGAATAATATAAGTGTATCTAAGTTTTTTAAAAAGATCATTAAAGAGTTTCCGCGGAAAGAAAAGAAGAAAGACCCATTATTGGATAAGTATAAGGATGTAGAAATTCCGCAATGGATAAAAGATTTGAGTACAGATACAAAGGTTGATTTGCCGGAGAATGTGAACTACAAAGACCTTAAGTACCAGTATCTGAAGGAAAAACATGGGCTATAAACATTTATTTGTTGATAGCGATATTTTGCTGGATTTACTTTTAAACAGAGATCCTTTTCATCCGCAGCTATTATTGTTGGAGGCTACAAATAGAGAGATAAGATTAAGCACATCAGCGTTAGTAATTGCCAATATCAATTACATTTTAGCTAAACAGGTGGGTGCCGCAAATAGCAGAACGAAAATTAAAGAATTAATTAAAACGGTAAAAGTATTATCATTCGAGGCAGAGGTTATAGATGTGGCACTTGATAGTGCATTTTCTGATTTTGAAGATTCCATTCAGAATATTATTGCAGTAAGAAATAACTGCGATGCTATTATCACCCGCAACATAAAAGACTACAAACAAGCAACCATACCGGTGTTAACCGCCGAGCAATTTTTAAGAACATTAAGCTAAATGCAAGAAGCAATAGATAAATATACCGCCGAGATAAAGGTATTCGCAGCTACAAAGGCTGATGAGTTGGAAGCCTTCCGTATTAAGTTTTTGGGTACCAAAGGCATCATTAAAGATCTGTTCGATCAGTTTAAAACTGTTGGACCCGAAGAGAAACGCACTTTCGGTAAAGTACTTAACCAGTTTAAACAACTGGCCGAAGAAAAATATAACGAGCTAAAAGAGCTGGGTACATCCGAGGTTGAAAGTTCGACATCCGAAATTGATAAAACTCTGCCGGGTGATGGTTTTGAAATAGGTTCTCGCCATCCGTTAACGTTAGTACGTAACGAGATCATAGATGTGTTTAAACGTTTGGGATTTGTTGTGGCAGAGGGCCCGGAGATTGAAGACGATTGGCATAACTTTTCGGCGCTGAACTTCCCCGAGGAGCACCCTGCCCGCGATATGCAGGATACTTTCTTCATTAAGAAAAACAGCGGTACAGATGATATTGCCTTGCGTACCCACACCTCATCTGTACAGGTGCGCATGATGGAGAATGGCAAACCACCGTTCAGAGCTATTATGCCGGGGCGTGTTTACCGTAACGAGGCTATATCAGCGCGTGCGCATTGCTTCTTTCACCAGGTTGAAGGTTTGTATGTTGATGAAAATGTATCCTTTGCCGATTTGAAGCAAACGCTTTACCACTTCGTACAGGAGTTGTATGGCGAAGGTACCAAAGTGCGTTTCCGCCCATCATATTTTCCATTTACCGAGCCATCTGCAGAGATGGATGTATCGTGTACTATTTGTAAAGGCAGTGGCTGCAACATGTGTAAATACAGCGGCTGGGTGGAGATTTTGGGCTGCGGTATGGTTGACCCGAACGTTTTAGAGAACTGCGGAATAGACAGTAAAAAATACACCGGATTTGCCTTTGGGATGGGTATTGAGCGTATTACCAACCTTAAATATGTTATAAAGGATCTGCGCCTGTTCTCTGAGAACGACGTTAGGTTTTTGAAGCAATTTCAATCAGAAATTATATAATGAAAAGAATAGGCATAGCATTGGTAATGTTGTTCGCTATGCCTTCATGTGGCAAACAGGGCAATGTAGTGCCTAACGTGGCGGTTAATTTTCAGTTGCAGTTGAACGATCCTAAGTACAGTCCGCTGCGCTCTGTGGGCAGCGCTGTTATTATTGACGACCGTGGCGTTGCCGGGGTTATTGTTGCCAACACGGTCAACGGCTATGTAGCCTACGACAGGTGCAGCGCCTACGAACCCGAAAAGCGTTGTGCCGTTACTATTGACGATAACAAATTACTGGTTACCGACCCATGCAGCGGCTCTAAATGGTTGTTGCAGGATGGTACACCTAATAAAGCACCCGCCATACGTTCACTTAAAGCGTATATTGTGTATATTGACGCGTCGCGAAATTACTTAACCGTGTCTAACTGATCTGGATGGAAGCTGAGAAAATAAAAGATAGCATTAAGCGGGCCGCGCAAGAGCTTTTCCGGAAATTTGGATACCACAAAACCAGCGTTAACGAAATTGCCAAACGCGCGCGCATAGCCAAAGCTACCATCTACAAATATTTTGAAAGCAAGGAGGAGTTACTGCATACCCTGCTGATGGATTACATCCGCGTTAGTGTTGACGACCTGATCAGCAAAACCAGTCCCGAAGAGGATGAAGAAAAACACCTGAGCGGCCTCATCATGAAAACATGCCGATTAAGCTACACCGTTTGCAATGAGTTTATTGGCTGGGACTTTATCCGCGAATCAACCAACTCGCAGGAGTTTTTGAAAAACCTGAGTAACGAGCTGGAGGATATGCTGATGTCATCCTTCGCCCGGATATCTCAAATACGCAGGGACGGCAATTATATGCAGCGCCTGCGTTTCCTTATCACTTGCAGCAAAAGCATTGTATTCAGTTTCGCGTTTACTTCTGTAAGCGATAGCGACGTGCGCAAAAACTTTGTATCCTTCCAAAAAGATGTTTTGCCTTATTTGGTAAAAGCGGCTATTACTATTTAGGTGTATTCTGTATAAGAATTACTTTCCCTAATTTATTTTTTACCCAAACGCCTAATAGCCAAATAGTTCTATTTCCTTTCAATAGGAAATTCGAGTCATTTTTCCTTTATTTTAAATTTGTTACAATAGTACTATTGTAAACGTACGTTTTTAATACATACCTTTGGTTTGTATAATTTACTACAATGGCGTATACTGATATTGTTCCTACCAAAACCGAAATGGATGTGCTGCAGATATTATGGCAGCACGGCCCATCAACCGTGCGCTTTGTGCACGATAAGCTGAACGAGCAAAAAGAAGCGGTTATATACACCTCTACCCTTAAGCTGATGCAGGTAATGCGGGAAAAAGGCATGCTTGACCGCGACGATAGCCAGATGAAGCACGTTTACAGCGCTGCCCTGCCCGAAGATAAAGTGAAGGGTAATTTGTTGGGCCGGTTTGTCGACTCGATGTTTAACGGCTCGGCAAGTAATTTAATGGTGGCTTTGTTGGATAACGACAAAACATCAAACGAGGAGTTGGAAAAGATGAAAGAGCTGCTGCAAAAACTGGAAAAAGGCAAATGATAATTTAAAATCGGGTAAAGTTATGGATACGTTCGCAACATCGGCATCAGTACTACTTCAGGCATTAAGCCGCATGCTTTTCCATTCAGTATGGCAGGGCGCGCTAATGGCGGTTGTTGCCGGCATTATCATAATCAGCACCAAAAAAGTAAGTGCTGCTGTAAGGTATAATTTGATGCTGTGCTTATTTGGCCTGTTCCTGGTAACGTCTTGCAGTACTTTTTTTTACGTACTGGCGAATGCTCCGCAGTCAACCGTCGACGTAAATAGTATCACATCTTATTCTGATGGCACTCTACTTACAACTGTTAATTTATCAGCTGATGCTTCGATTTATCATCGCTTTAAAACCCTTGCAGGTTTATTAAGCAATTATTTTAATCAGCATTATGTGCTTATCGTATCGCTTTGGTTTGTGCTTTTTGTATTGAAATCATGTTACCTGGCGGGTAATATGGTTTATATGCAAAGGGTTAGGCGTTATAATGTTTTTACGCCGTCAGAGGTATGGTTAAACAAGTTAACATCGCTTTGCGAAAAACTGCAAATTACAAAGACAGTTACGCTGCTCGAATCGGGTTATCTTAAAGTGCCGGTTGTGATTGGTTATTTTAAGCCCGTTATATTAATACCTATCGGCTTGTTGGCGGCAATACCGGTAGAGCAGGTGGAAGCTGTTTTACTGCATGAACTTGCCCATATTAAACGCAGCGATTATCTGGTGAACCTATTGCAACGGCTGGCCGAAACCGTATTTTTCTTTAACCCGGGCTTATTATGGATATCGCATTTATTAAGGGAAGAGCGTGAGAGTTGCTGCGACGATATAGCTATTGAACAAACTAACAGCAAAGAAGATTTTGTAAAAGCGCTCATCAGCTTTAAAGAACATGCCGCTAATTACCCTGCGGTTGCATTGGGCTTTTCGGGGCGCAAAAGCAGTCTGCTTAACCGCATTATGCGCATAGTATATCAGGAAAACAAAACCTTTAGCATTAAAGAAAGCAGTGTTTTTTTAGCGGCGGTGGCTGTTGTTGGTTTAACGGCTTTTAGTTTTTATCCTGCAAAGAACACGGCCGGGGAAAGGGTTACATCTTTGCATGATGCACCACAACACATAGGGCAACTTTCAACCCAAACAAAAGCCTTTGATACAGTGGTAAAGCATAAGCCTGCCGCTAATACTGGCAATGAAATGGAAACGCCTGTAATCAAAAACATAAATCCTACAGCTGTAAGCACGCCGGTCGCCGATACATTAACATCAGTTACCAATGATGTATTACCTCCTGTGGATGCCCCCACCTTAAGTAATACGCGGGAGCTTATAGCGAAAGTAAAATTCAACACTGATAAATTTTATTCGCGTTTGAGTTTGGGTAACGGCTACGATATCATACAGATATTAAGCAACGGAGGATCAAAAATGGTTGCAACCCTGAAACATGAGGATAAGGCCGCTATTGTGATAAATGGTGTACTATACAATGAAAGCGATGTAGCGGACCTAACCCCATCACAGGTGATTTCTTCTTATGGAGATTTCAATAGTATTGGCGGAACCGACATAACTTTAGCCCGAAGGTTGTATCCGGAACTTGATCTGTCGGGCTATGGCACTTTGGTTATTGTTGGTGCCCCTAAGGCTTTGGCATATTCTAAACCACCCGCATATTTTCCCTGATAGTAACAAGGCAGCGCTGCCGGTTCATTAAAATCAAATTACTTAATTAACCTGAATTTTAACAGCTATCAGGCTGTAAACCTGGATAGTATTGCCCAAATTTTAACCTAAATTTTAAAAATTATGAAACATTTTTTAACCACATTCTGCGCCTTTGTGCTTACAACAATTGCATACGCGCAACAACCTGCCAAAGCATTGGTAAAAGTTCAATACAATTTTATTCATATACAGGATACTGCGCATCCTGAAAAACCCTTCACAGAAAACATGCTGTTAGTGGTAGATAAAAATGCTTCGATGTATGTGAGCTATGATAGAATAAATGCCGCGGTAAACGATCGCCTGGAACGGCAGGAATTGCTTAAAAAAGGCCTTACCGATCAGGATGTAAATGAGCTAAACCGTGCAAAAGGCCCCTATAAACAGCATTTACTAACGCAGTATTACTACTTTTTTAGCGATAACAAATTTTTTAGCAAAGAGACTATTTGCGTTAACGGCTGTATGGTAGAGGATGTAATTGAAAAACCCGATTGGAAAATAAGCAAAGAAACCATGGACTTCTCTGGCATACGTGCTCAAAAAGCTACAACAAAATTTAAAGGGAGAAACTACACTGCCTGGTTTGCACCCGAACTGCCTTTTGCAAGCGGCCCCTGGAAATTGAACGGCTTACCGGGTTTAATAATTGAAGCTTATGACGATAAAAAAGAGGTGCAGTTTAAGTTTGCAGGTGTAGAGAACATTAAACCCGGCGACCTGGCTACTGAAGCCGCCCACCAGCTTTCGCCGCAAAACCTAATAGCTAGCGCAGGGATGGCACCGGGCACCGACCTTAGCGCAGTAGCCCTGCCACCGGCAAGAGAGACGAGAGCAGGAGGTTATCAAAAAATGACCAAAGTAGAATATGATAAGTTAAAAGTTGCGTATGATAAAGATCCCCGCGCCTTTACCGAAGCGCAGTTAGCTGGCATGGGCGTACCAAGCGACGTACGGGCCGCAATGCTAAGTGGTGGAAGAGGCGGAGGCAGCAGTAGCAGCAAAGGCGGTGGTCCTGCCCAAATGCAAGCAGCAACGAGACAACCGGAACCGGTTAAGAACGCTATAAATAATCCTATTGAACTGTCGGAATAACAGATTTAATACATAACCACTCTTATTGCCGGCAGCTTAAAGAAGCGGCCTATTAAAAACCATTTGCTCTTATTTACCTAAACCTGTCGCGCTTTTAACGCATGGCACTTTAAAGTGCTATGCGTTATATAGGCTTGCCTTAAATCATATAGTAATGAAATCACTGGGTCTGTTATTATTATTGCTGTTAAATACGGCGTTTGCAATAGCGCAAAGGCAAATTAAAGGTGTTGTGAAGGACAATACAGGTAAGCCCGTTGAGCTGGTTAATATCACGCTTAAAGACGCGGAAGGCGACATTATAAAGTATACCCAAACCGACAAGGCAGGTAAGTATAGTTTAAACGTTAGTGAGAATATTGCCGGTTTAAGTATTGAAGCTACTTGTGTAGGTTACACTAAAGCGTTGATAAGCACGATAGCACCTGATAGGGATAATAATTTTACATTGATGCCCGGAGAAACTCTGCTTGCCGAAGTAAAAATAAAGTACAAACCTACTCTTAACGTTAATGGCGATACACTGAATTATCGCACCTCTGATTTTGCCAATGCACAGGACCGCAGCATTGGCGATGTGCTGAAAAAGATGCCCGGAGTTGAGGTGGCCGAAAATGGAAAAATAAGCTATAACGGTAGACCAATATCTAATTTATATATAGATAAGGATAATTTATTGGATGACAGGTATAACATAGCCACCCGCAGCATACCCCACGGCGCTGTGGAACAGGTGCAGGTGATACAGAAAGATCAGCCCATTAAAATGCTGCGCAAAAACAATTTTAGTGAAGATGTTGCCTTAAACCTGGTTATAAAGGATGATGCAAAAATAAGAGTAATGGGCGAAGCCGCAGTTGGCCTGGGTGTGCCCAACAGGTTTGATGCCAACAGCACCGCTATGCTGCTTAATAAAAAGCTTAAGTTCATTAATAACCTAACAGGTAATAACATTGGTAACGACCCGGGTATAGATCTGATAGCTCATAATGCGCCGTCAAACGCTATGGGTAATTACTTTCTTTCTGCAGGCGCGGCGGGTATCCCAATATTGCCGCAAAACAGGTATCTGTTTAATAAGGCAGGGCTTATAAATCTTAATGATCTGGTTAATATCAATAAAAACCTACAGCTAAAAGTAAATGTTTCTTACCTGATGGATGAACGGCATCAACAATACAAAAAAACATCCGAAACATTTTTGCCGGGCCAAACCATAAAATATTCCGAGCAGCAGGATAACGCCATTAGCTTGCAGAAAACACGCGCAGAGTTTAACCTGGTTAAAAACAGCGAAACCAATTATTTTAATGACAGATTAACGCTTGACATTGCGCCTGCCAAAACGAGTTCATACGTTACAACCAACGGTGTTGATGCGCGGCAAATGCTTAATCAAAAAATAGTGAGCATAACCAACGTGCTTGATTATAAGCTTGCGCTCAGATCTGGTCGCATAATAAACCTTAGCTCTACAATAAGCAATGTAAGCAAACCCGAGGCCTTGAGTATTAGTCCCGGCCCCAACCTGGCTATTTTTAATAATAATCAGCCTTATAGTGCCTTAAATCAGTATGTTGATGTGCCCACATGGTATACCAACAATACCGGGTATATTACCATAGTAAGCAATCAGATTACCCAGGTTTACCGCTCGGGTTTAGAATTGCAGCATCAGCAGCTTAACACACAGCTTTATCGTGTGCAAAACAACACTACAACAGAAGAACTGGTATCACCAACTATGGTTAATGACCTGGACTGGCTGAAAACCAAACTTTATACCACGGCCAATTACACTTATAAAAATAACGGATTAACAGCCTCGGTTGATCTGCCCTTAAGTTTAAATACGTTGAAATATTCTGACGATGCTTTTGCACTGAATAACACCACGCGCAACATTTTCTTTGACCCAGCAGTTCGCCTTAACTATGCAAAAAATGTTGAGCACAACATCAGCCTGAATTATAATTTCACAAATACCCTCGGCAACATTAACGATGTTTATCGCGGAGCGATAGCAACAAACTACCGTTCATTAACGGCCAATAAATCTGATGTTTCGCTCACGCGGACGCATACAGTTTCGGCTAGGTATGGCTTTACCAAAGCAGCAGCAATGTTGTTTGCCAACTTTGGGGTTAATTATTCGGATGCCGGTTTTAATAATATTTCGTCGTTTGTATTAAGCGATAACATACAGCAAAGATTGGTGATCTATATGCCCAACCATAGTCGTAGCCTATCGTTTGATGCAAACAGCAGCAAGTACATTTTCGCGCTGGCAACTACGGTAAATGGCGGCGTAGGAGTTAGATACAGCTGGATGCAGCAATTGCAAAACGGCAGGTTATTTACCGCGACCAGCCAAACCATTAGCTACAAAGCCGGAGCCATTGGCCGGCTGGCGAAATTTTTAAACTGGGAATACAACGCCGCTTATGATGTAACGCGCAGTAAAGCCTCCCTGCCGGATGCGCTAACGTATACCAACCAACGTTTAAGGCAGCGGACTACCTTTTCATTCACAACATTAAAAAATGTGTACGTAAACCTGTCTGGCGAGCACCTGTTTAGCAGGCAGGCCGGGCGGCAGGATATAAGCTATCTTTTTGCTGACGCCAACATCAACTTTAAACTGAAAAAACTCAATACCGACTTTATATTAAGCGGCACCAACCTTACCAATATTAAAACCTTTGATACGTTTGATATATCTGCCAACTCATCAACCGCGGCTTCATTTACAATACCGGGAAGGGTGATTATGCTGAAGGGTATTTTTAACTTTTGATGTTGAGACGTGTTGCAGCAACATATGCAACACCTGCAACGGTTAGCAACACCTGTTTTTGTACGCAGTTGATTTTTAATAATTTACAAAGAGTAAATGTTTGAACATGCAACACTTTGCAACAGACTTATTCGTCAGAAAAATTAGCTGTAAAATACCTTCAATTAACTGATAATGAAGAGATTGCAAAATCTTAATTACGGTCTTTTTTCCAAGCCGTTGCAACAGTCAAAAATGCCAACTGCCAACTAAAAACTGCCAACTTACTAGTGTGCTTCCAGCCAGTTTTTTCCTGTACCAATCTCCACTAAAATAGGCACTTCGGTTTTAATGGCGCTACGCATCATTTCAACAATGATAGGTTTAACTATGTCTACCTCATGGTTAGGCACATCAAACACCAACTCGTCATGCACCTGCATGGTCATGCGGGCATCCAGCTTGCGGGCCTTAAACTCCCGGTGAATGTTGATCATGGCTATTTTGATCATATCGGCAGCAGAACCCTGTATAGGGGCGTTAATGGCATTTCGCTCGGCAAAGCCGCGTACAGTAGCATTAGCCGAGTTAATATCCCGCAGGTAACGGCGGCGACCCATCAGCGTGGTAACGTAACCATTCTCGCGGGCAAAGTTCATGGTATCGCTCATGTACTGCTTTATACCCGGAAACTGCGCGAAATAATTATCAATGATCTCGGCAGCTTCTTTACGCGGGATGCCCAGATTTTGAGATAAACCAAACGCCGACTGCCCGTAAATAATACCAAAATTTACCGCTTTGGCGTTGCGGCGTTGTGTGCTATCAACCTCTGCTACAGGTACGCCATAAACGTTAGCCGCCGTGGCGGTATGGATATCAATCCCCTGTACAAAGGCTTCCATCATGTTGGCATCTTTGCTTATTTCGGCAATAATGCGCAGCTCTATCTGCGAGTAATCCGCAGA
>Ga0247817_10001031_pt1 | contig 14811 bp, 16 predicted proteins | sample UWRJL212509R1_FD_178010 | JGI IMG/M metagenome (GOLD analysis project Ga0247817, IMG submission 178010) | Plant litter microbial communities from Arlington Agricultural Research Station in Wisconsin, United States - UWRJ-L212-509R-1 | ecosystem: Environmental > Terrestrial > Plant litter >... | reverse complement strand
TTTTTATCAGCTTTGGAATAATACTGATATTCATTGTTATATGCACCGCTTTGCCAGATATTCCAATTGCTAAGATCTGTATTGAATGGTTCATCCATTACTTTCGTCCAGCCGGCATCTGTAACTGCCTTTTCGTCCATATCGTAATTCATGGTGTCGGCAGGAGTATTGGCTATAGGATCATCTTTTTTATTGCAGGAAGTTGAAATAGAAGTGATCAATAGCAGGAGTAAGGTCGAATGGATTATGTGTTTCATACATCATACAGTTTGTATTACTTAAATTAAGTATTTTCTTTAAATCATTCTATTTGGTGTACTATTATTCCCTCGTTCGTATAAAAATGAATAGGAAAAAGATCATTCAATTCAATAATCGTAATATCCTGCAGCATGAGGTCTTCGTTTTTTAAGTAAAGTAGCTTTTCTTTTATTCGTTATTTGAATAGTAATTTTATTCGAATTGCTGTATGAAAAAGTGTATCTGCGTTTTTTTCTTTTATAAATGTATCTCCCCAATATTGTTTTTGATCCATGAACAATAACTTTAATTTTGTCATTTTCTTTAAGCGAGTCTGGTAACCAAATATATCCTGTTTCTTTATCCAGATTGTAGCCTGATTTATATAATGTATTATTAATAAAAATATCCATTGAATATGAAACATAATAATTAAGCTTGTTATTGAATTTGACTTTTACAGCAGAGCTATCTGTGGATTGTTGAGTGGTGATATGCATTTTAGTACTAGAAGCTTGTACATAATCATTACTCAATAATGTTTTTAAAAATAATGCTAAGCCAAGTGTTTTTGTTATGAGTGTATAATAAAACGCCCGCTTGATTTTTAATGTTGTTGCCTGAATATCGTCTTCATAAAAAATACCACATACTTTTCCATGTGTGCTGATGATGGAGTTGAAATATGCTTCGTCCTTACCTCTGAAATCATATACATGTTTTTCACAGCTACCGCAGAAACGTTTCACCTCATCGTATGGTAGTGAGTCGTAGTCTACTGAACACGGTTTAGGTATGCTGATGTCTTTGAATCTAATCATATTTTAAAAATTTAAAATAAAATATACTACCAATCAACCATTATGCCACCAGCTCTGCTACGGCGTTTAAATAATCTTAATTCTTTTTTATATGTTATTTTAATTAAGATCTCTTGGGCATTCTTATAGCGAAAATTGTATATTTTATTTTTTACAATTTCATTCGTCCATTTTCTTCCTGAACCATCACGCTTTACTACTACCTTTATTTTGTCATTTGGTTTAATTGAATCAGGTAAATAAATAAAACTTCCTTCATCATAAATATCTGATCGATATAGTTTCTTATTTACGAATATAGTAAGGGTGTATGGATGTCTTTTACGATTTCTTTTATTTTTATCTTTAACTTCAATACCAGTGCTATCATTCGTTATTTGAACTATTGGATAATTTTTATGAGTTAATGCTTGGGTATTATGAGATGTGAAAAGAGTTTTTAAAAGAAGTCCAATGCTAAGAATTTTTGTTACAAACGCATAATAAAAAGGCCGCTGTATTTTTAAACTAGGTTTCTGTATCTGATCTTCATAATATACGCCACATACTTTTCCTGTATGTTGAAATACTTCGTTCAGATACGTTTCATCTTTTCCTCTGAAATCGTACACGTGCTTTTCACAGTTGCTGCAAAAACGTTTGACTTCATTGTACGGAAGCGTGTCGTAGTCTACGGAGCAGGGTTTGGGTATGCTGATGTCTTTGAATCGGATCATGTTAATGTTAACTATATGTTTTACCACCATCCTTCGGGGACGCCAGCCAATTTTCGTTTTCTTTTTATTGAAAAATGTTTAATAAAATTTATTTTAACTAAAATTTCATCTGAATTCTCTAAAGTGAAATTATATTTTTTATGACGGACAGTATAAACTTCAATTCTTCCAGGCATTAACATTTTGAATTTCGTGTGTTTTACCACAACCTTTATTTTGTCAGTTTTTTGAATCGTATCAGGCAGGAAAATAAATCCATCATTCGCATTGATTTTTGATTTGTATAAAATATTATTTATGAAAAGGCTGACTTCGTAATGGTCAGAATAATTGTAAGGTCTGTTTTTAAATGCAACTTTTACTATCGTGCTATCCATTACCTGCTGTGTAGTTTGAGGTATTTCTATAATGGATGCAGACGTGTCATGTGTGTTTAATAATGTTTTTAGAAACAGCCCCAAACTGATAGCTTTTGTTGCAAACGCATAATAAAAAGGCCGCTGTATTTTTAAACTAGGTTTCTGAATCTGATCTTCATAATATACGCCACATACTTTTCCTGTCTGTTGAAATACTTCGTTCAGATACGTTTTATCTTTTCCTCTGAAATCGTACACGTGCTTTTCACAGCTACCGCAGAATCGTTTTACTTCATTGTACGGAAGCGTGTCGTAGTCTACGGTGCAAGGTTTGGGTATACTGATGTCTTTGAATCGGATCATAAATATTTATATAATGGTTAATGATCACCAAAAATTAGATGGGCATCCACTAATATGTCTTCTTTTAAATAGGCGTATCGGGTCTTTTCCTTTTATTGTAATTATAATATTACTTGTATTCGAATATGTGAATTTGTAAGTCTTGGCTTTAAAAGACTCACTTTTTAAAATTTTAACTTTTATTATGTCGTCGGGTTTAATTGAATCTGGAAGAAATATTAAACCATTTTTTTCATAAGCAGATTTTTTGTAGAGAGAATCATTTACATAAATATCCATTTTTGCACGCGATCGAGAAATCCTGCTTTTATACTGTATTTGGATTCCGCTGCTGTCCGGATCAATAGTTTGCTGGACTGTCTCAGGAGTAGTGCTTTGGGATGCTTTTGAATCCTGTACACTTAAAAATGATTTTATGAAAAATACAATACTTATACATTTCAATAAGAAGCTGTTTATGTATTTTTTATCTGGATTTATTTTTAAAGCACTCACTTCATCCAAATAGAAAATTCCACACGCATTTGGTGAGTTAGTGAATACATCATTCAGATACGCTTCATCCTTTCCTCTGAAATCATAGACATGCTTTTCACAGCTGCCACAGAAACGTTTTACTTCATCGTACGGAAGTGAGTCGTAATCTACGGAGCAGGGTTTTGGTATGCTGATGTCTTTGAATCGGATCATAAATTTAAAATTATTACCAAACGCTTCCATTATGACAATGAGACTGCTTTAGCCTCAATCTTATTAAAAGATTGCTTAATCCATATCGATTTCTTTTATAGCTTAATGTAACAGCTACATCTCTTTTTGTGGAAGATATTGTGAAATGTTTTCTTCGAACTCTATATTTTGATAGGAAATAATTAATAGGCTTTACCTCAATACGGGATTTCTCAACTGATAAAAGAGTGTCATTTATATAGATTAATCCATTTGTAGGCTGTTGAAGATCAATGCGGGTTGTATTGTTTGCGCACAATTTAAGTGAATACTCTCCTTTAGATTTTATTGTGCTCATTTTTTGTTCCTGCTTGACTTTAACCTTTATGGCAATACTATCCTGAGCTTTTAATTTGATCATTGTGAACAATGTTAAAAATACAGTTAGTACGATTATTCTTGAATTCATAACGCCTTTTAAAGCCATATATTCACTTTGTGGCAGGATAGTAACTTCTTTATACGAATTAATTGACTTTCAATGGATAAATGCTGAAATTAATAGAAGAAATCTGAACAATCTTCTCACTTCAATTGTTTGAATCATATGGAAAATTATATCGAATCTCATCAGCATACTTCCGAAGCCATTTCAGCGAAAGAACTTCGTGATACATTTATTGAATATGTTCTTATGAACGGCAAACTCCCGGCCTCTGTTTTTCAATTCATGAAAACATTGAATCGAAGAGAATCGGAATTTTATGATCATTATAATTCCTTTCAATCCTTAGAGAAAGATGTTTGGGTCGGAATCTTCGAAGAAACGCTTACGAAACTGAAAAGCGAAGAGATCTATGAATCGTATTCTGCCAGAGAAAAGTTACTTTCTTTCTATTACACATGGATAGAAGTATTGAAAAACTACCGCAGTTATATTGTTCATACTTCTAAATTCAGCTTGCGTCCCGATAACTGGATGAGTTCTCCGATCAAAGCATTCAGAGAGCCCTTTCTGATATATGCAAAAAGCTTGATCAATGAAGGTATTGATAAAAATGAAGTCGTGAAACGTCCGTACTTATCAGATAATTACGACAAGCTTGTTTGGATGCAATTAATGTTTGTCTTAAAATTCTGGATGGATGATGAAAGCCGTGGATTTGAACGTACCGATGCTGCTATTGAAAAGGCAGTAAATCTTTCGTTTGATCTAATGGGGAATTCTGTATTGGATTCGGTCGTTGACTTTGGAAAGTTCTTGTTTCAAAAGTAGATTCGGATTTGTTGGATTTGTGGATTAATTGGATTGTTGATCATTTAATATTTTCTACATCTATATTGATCTGACATACATATGAATCAAATAGATTTAACTCTCTGCAACATTTAACTATTAAGGTGAATCCAGATTTTCAATTAATCCGATAAATCCAAATTCAGACAATTATCATGAAAGAACAAAATAGCATCCCCACCAGTAAAGTAGAGCGTGCAACAAAATTTGTACAAACCGGAGCGAAGATAGGTGGTAATTATATTAAGCATTATGCGAAGAAGGCATTCAATCCTGATCTTACAAGAGATCAATTGAATGAAGACAATTCAAAAGATGTGTATGATACCCTGAGTCAGCTAAAGGGTAGTGCTTTGAAAGTTGCACAAATGCTGAGTCAGGATAAAAATATGCTTCCACAGGCCTACGTTGATAAGTTTACGATGGCTCAATACAGCGCGCCGCCTTTGTCATATCCATTAGTTGTTAAAACGTTTCAAAAGTATTTTGGTAAATCGCCGGAGTCTTTGTTTGATACTTTCGAACGGAATGCTGCAAATGCTGCATCTATCGGACAAGTACACAAAGCAACAAAAGATGGCAAAACGTATGCTGTTAAGATTCAATACCCTGGCGTAGCTGAAAGTGTTTCTTCTGATCTGAAATTGGTGAAGCCTTTTGCTCTTCGACTCATGAATATGAAGGAAAAGGATCTGGATATATATATGGATGAAGTAGAATCCAAGCTTATTGAAGAAACCGATTACGAACTAGAACTGAGACGTTCAAATGAAATTTCGAAGCAGTGCGCACATATTACAGGGTTGGTTTTTCCAAATTACTATCCGGAATATTCAAGCAAGCGTATTCTTACTATGGATTGGCTGGAAGGATTTCATATGAAAGAATTTTTAGCAAAAAATCCATCACAGGAAATCCGAAATCAAATAGGGCAGTTGCTATGGGATTTCTATGATTTTCAGATGCATCAATTACGCACTGTACATGCAGATCCGCATCCAGGTAATTTCTTAATGCGTATGGACGGCACGCTTGGAGTGATCGACTTTGGTTGCGTGAAAGAAATTCCGGAAGAATTTTATAACGAATATTTTAAATTACTCAATAAAGAATTATTCGATGATAAAACGGTATTGTTGGAAACATTTGAACGACTTAATTTCTTTGACGCGGAAGATACTCCTTTGCAACGAGAAATATTCTTTGATCTGTTTTGTGAAATGACACGATTGCTAGGTTTGCCATTTCATGGTGAAACATTCGACTTTAGTGATGATTCGTACTTTACACGTATCTATGAGTTTGGTGAACACATCGGACAAGTAAAAGAAATTAAAGATGCACGTCAGGCCCGAGGTTCACGTCATGGTATTTACATTAATAGAACCTACTTTGGTTTGTATAATCTACTGAATCAATTAGGTGCGACCGTTCGTACTAAGTCTTACGGTGAAGTTCCTATAGAAGCATAAACAACGATATTCTATAAATAAAAGATCCCGTCCGGATTCCGATAACTATCGAAATCCGGACGGGATCTTTTATTCAATAAGAAGTATTTAAATGATTGTTAGTATATGTGAGAAGCTCTGTTTTAAGAATGATTGCTCATCTTCATTCATGAATTGAATATAAGATTCAATCTTATATTTATATGAAGCATGTTCATTGAAAAAATGCTTCAGGATTTCAAGTGTGACTTCTGCAGGTTTAGATAAGAATAACGAGAAACATATAAATTCTATGAATTCGTTTTCAGCAGAAAGATCCTGTAAGTTATTGCGTTTTGCATAACGAAGCAGTTCAAGATCCAGTTCATCTTGAAAATGTTCGTAAGCGGGCATGTCATCTAGAGAAGCAGACACTTTTTGAATTATGAATTATGAATTATGAATTATGAATTATGAATTATGAATTATGAATTTTACTTATACTGAAGTAATTTAATTTTTTTAATTCTTAATTTATAATTTATAACTCATAATTAACTACCCCTTTCAAATAAAGGTCAGCTTTACCACCTATAAATACACGAGGACCTCCATAGGTACAATATAAAACACCGCCTCGTTTTGATAACTGTTTTGCTACTAAATTGTCTTTGTTTAGTTTTTGTGCCCAATACGGGATCAGTAAGCAGTGCGCCGATCCCGTAACCGGGTCTTCATCTATACCGGATTGCGGTGCAAATACTCTTGATACGAAATCGGATGTACTTCCTCTTGCAGTAATAATAACACCCGCAGCATCTATTTTTTTCAATACCTGTATATCAGGATTTGCTTTAATTACTTCCTTCTCAGTTTCCAGTTCAAGTAAGATGAAAACTCTACCTTTACCTGCAACAATAGGATTTAAGCCTAACTCCGCGACAGGTAAATCGGAGATCTGTATTTCGTTCAATTCTTCTGAAGGGAAATTTAATATCAGTATGTCTTTTTCTTTAATAACTTTTAACTCTCCGCTTTTTGAATGAAACACAATTTCATTTTTAGGATAATTCAATTCATGAAATAATACATATGCAGCTGCCAATGTAGCATGACCGCACAACGGCACTTCAACAGTAGGGGTAAACCAGCGGATCGTGTAAGCGTTGTTTTCTTTTACAAAGAAGACTGTTTCTGAAAGATTGTTTTGTGCTGCTATATCTTGTAGTAAGCTATCTGCGGGCCATGACTCAAGCGGACAAACGGCTGCAGGATTTCCTGTGAACGGGCCAAATGAAAAGGCATTGATAATATAAATTTGGGAGGGCATGGTAACTAAGTAGGCAAGCGATGAATATGTCAATATTCGTTACGAATTAAATGTAATTCGAGTAAGACTAATTAGCTTATTGAATATGCATCATATTCAATAAGCTAATTAGTTGGAATTTTATGCATTAATTCAAAAACAAAACAGAACTATATAAAGGACTGGATTTTCTGAATGAGCGTATGATTTTTTCTTCAAATATTGTTTGTTCAATTTCTGCAAGTGTCACAGAAGGTTGTATTAGATCCGTTAGATTTTCATCAAACAAATTTGGCGTATAAACAGATTCAGCTTTTGAAAATGTTTCAGCATTGCGGAATTGTTTTTGAGAAAATGTAAGTGTTTTATATTGAATGGTAGTTGTCATAATTGTAAATCAATTGAGTGTGAAAGAAATGTTTTTGCTTGCTACAAATAACCAGTGTGTTTTTTGTAGTGGTTTTACTTTTTAATAAAGTAGGAGAGTTAACAGCAGCTTTTTGTCTTCATCGTCGTAATTTTTATAGTTCCACATGGGTAGGAATTAGCACCTTGCTTTGGTGGGCAGGTTGCCAGAAGTTCATAGAGCCTAATCTCTCCCTTCGTTCTGTATAATACACGACCCTCAATCGGGTAGGTGATACAAATGTAAATAATATTGTTTAATAAGCAAATAATATTCTGAAATATTGTAAAATAATTTACTAAACAGAATATAATACCGTATATATTAATTTATCAATATATTTTTTGTTCTTAAGGCATTTTGAAACATAACTGCACGGCAATGAATAGAAAATGGAGAATAAACTTTCTTTCCACTTAAAACTACAAACTCTACACAATCCCATAAAGTGTTCTTAAATTAGCAGGATTTTAATAAAATTAGAATGAGGAATAAGATATTAAGTGATGGAGCGAAGGAGCTCAGCTACGAAATTAGAGAGATTGTTAAAAAAGCTGATCTCATTAAAAAAAATGGACAGTCAATTGTATTTGAAAATATTGGCGATCCAATTCAGAAAAACAATGTCGTGCCTCAATGGATCAGAGAAATTATTTCAAATCTAACATTAGATAATAAAAGCTATAGTTATTCTCCTTCAAAAGGAATCCTTGCTACTCGTCAATTCTTAGCAGAATTGAATAATAAAAAAGCCGGTGCTCAAATAACTGCCGAAGATATTTTATTTTTTAACGGCTTAGGTGATGCCATTGCAAAGGTATATCAATTTATCAGCCGCAGCTCTCGCGTAATCGGGCCATCGCCTGCTTATTCAACGCACTCTTCAGCAGAGGCGGCACACGCAAGTCAAGACCCTATTACCTATAAGCTTGATCCCAATAACCACTGGTATCCGGATCTGGATGACTTATATAATAAAGTAAAATACAACCCAAACATTATCGGTATCCTGATCATTAATCCGGATAACCCAACAGGAATGGTATATCCATTGGAAACCTTGAAGCGTATTGTTGATATTGCACGTGAGTTTAATTTGTTTCTGCTGAGTGATGAAATTTATCTGAACATAACATACAATGGTGCCCGTGCATATTCATTGGCAGAAGTTATTGAAGATGTGCCGGGTATTGCGATGAAAGGTATTTCAAAAGAATTCCCTTGGCCAGGTTCCCGTTGCGGATGGATGGAATATTATAACCGTGGAAAAGATCAGGATTTTGATAAGTTCTGCTCTGCATTGGATAACGCGAAGATGATCGAGGTATGTTCAACAACGCTTCCGCAATTGGCTATACCGGTGATCATGTCAGATCCCCGTTATTTACCGTACAGAGAAGAATTGAATAACAAGATCGGGAAGCGCAGTAAGATCATTGCAGGTATACTGGGACAAATTCCTGAGCTGATGTTTAACGAGACATATGGTGCGTTCTATAATACGATTGTATTTAAGGACGGTGTGTTGAACAATAAGCAAACGTTGCCTATCAGTAATGCTGCCAATAAAGAGTTAGTAGAGAAGTGGGTAAGCGAGCCGAACGTAGATCTTGATAAACGTTTTGTGTACTATTTACTTGCGTCAAAAGGTATTTGTGTAGTACCTATATCTTCGTTCTGTTCAGACTTGAAAGGCTTCAGGGTAACGTTGCTTGAAGAAAACGAAGAGCTGCTTGAACAAACCTTTACAGGAATTCGTGATGCGATCAGAGAATATTTGAAAAGCTAAAGTAGTGTAAAAAAGTGTAGAGTGTAAAGTGTATGTTCAAATAATGAATTGCAGTAAGATGAACAAAGAATTCTTTACACTTTACACTCTCAACTTTACACTAGCTAACAAGGCAGTTCAATAATAAAAGTAGTGCCAACATTCAGTGTACTTTCAGCTCGAATGGTGCCTCCAAGCATCTCTACCTGACTTTTTGTTATATATAATCCAAGACCTTTGCCTTCCACATGAAAATGGAATCGCTTGTAAAAGCCAAATAATTTATCTCCTACTTTCGATTCATCCATTCCAATGCCATTATCTGAAATATGAATTGAAAACATTTTTTCAGACACTCTATTGATTTGAATATCTATATGCAGGCCCCTATTTGTATGTTGATATTTTTGTGCATTCGAGAATAGATTGTAAAATATACTTTCATAAAATGATTTTATTCCAAATACTTCCAGTGAAGGATTTACATATAAATTCACTTTTGTTCTTTTTATATCTAACTGTTTTAAGTTGCTAGAAACGATGGTTTCAAAATCGATAAGTTCTTTTATTCGTTCAGACGATTTATATGAAAGGATTTTATTCAGATCTTTCAATATTTCATCCATTCGATTGATTACAATAGAACTTTTATCAATGTATATTTTTCGCTCTTCTTCATTTCTTTCCTGATGGTATAATTCAAGCAGGCCTTTCAATGTTGTGATCGGGCCCCGTAAATTATGAGACGTAATAAAGTTGAATTGTTCTAATTGTTTGTTTGTGTCGTTGATTTCATCAATCGATTTTTTCAATTCTAATGTTTTTAAAGCAACAACTTCATTTAAGTTTTTGTTGAGACTATTGAGTTCATTATTGGTTTGTTCTAATTCTTTTGTTCGCTGAATAACTGTTTCCTCAAGCGTATCATTTTGGTTTGTCAATAAATATTCCCGTTCTTTTAGTACTTCAATAATTTTTTCCTGATATTCTATATGCTGTGATTTATATGTTTGATATTTACCCGCAATGATAAAAGAAAAAATTGCTCCTTGTATCAGCGTTCCTATTTGTACGTAATTATTTACAAAAGCTGTACTTGGAATTACGTTTGCTGCAGATAGTATTGCAAATAAAATTGATAGTAAATACGCTGACCATGCAAGGATGAAATACAAGGCATTGGTATTTCCTTTTCGCCAAATGATTACTCCATAAACGAGGTAAATAATAATCTGAACCAGTGCAATTGATTGAAGAAAGTACATCGCAGCAACAAAAAAACCAAATGCATTTATTATTACTACAGTTAAGAAAGAAAGTGTTAAGAAGGTAAATACATATTTCCTTTTGGGGAAGTATGTATTGATATCTAAATAATAGTAAACAAAATAAGGCGTTGCTAACGCACTGGATGCATAGATTGAAAATTTGAATGCATTTATTTCCGGGTGCATTGGCCATACATATGCAAATAAGTATCCATCCAAACACAAATTTAAAAGTATTGTTCCAAAGAGGAATAATGAGTAATAGATAAAAATCCGTTCTTTAGATCGTATGAAAAAAAACAAAGCCACAATTGCCATTACCGAGACTACACCCCAATAAAAGGCATTGAAAAAATTCAGCAATACTGATTTTTGAGTGTTAATTGTGTTTGTTCTTACAAACAAAGGAAAACTAGCATTTGTGAAATCGTATGCTTCAATGAAATAGAGTGTATTCGCTTCAATAATGAATGAGATCTGCTCAGGAAATAAATTATCCTTCCTGTATGGTTTTCCCATACCATTAATACCTGATAAGATTAACTTTCTATCGCTAAAGTTGTATTTATATAATAATACTGAATTGAAGTTGCAGTTTTCAAGAACTAATAAATATTCATCTTTTGAAGTAAAGCTATCCGTTCTGAAATAAAGCCAGATAGGCTTGTTTATGCTCGTTTCAGTTGTATAGACGTTATTCCTTGAATTTTTATAAAGATTCTTTTTAGCGAGGTTTAATGCACTATCTGGCGATATGGAATTTTGTGGAAGAAATATTTTTATATATCTACCTGCTGAACTTGAGTTGTTCGTGGGGATTGGCTCTATTTGAGTCCAATCCTTTTTTATTTCTGCATAGATATTAAAACAAAAAAAGTAAATAAAAAAACTCAGAAGTAATTTAACAATCAATTTTAGTATGGCTGTCAAATTAGTCATGTGTTACAATTTCTTCTATGTTGTTTTTAATATTTAAAGCAATTTTATCCATTTCTAAATCATTCAAATCATAACCAAATGGCTCTTCAATTTCTTCTGCAGTAATTACAATACTCATTAAAATATAGTATAAAAGAATTACTAACGGGATACAAAACCAGCCAATCTCATCAACCAAACTGAAGGGGAGAATAATAACGTATAAATTAATTAAAAATTTCAGTAGATACATGTATGCCATTGGGATAGGTGTATTTTTGATACGTTCACATTTCCCAAGAATATCGATTAAACCAGTAATTTTTTCTATTAATAAACTTTGTTGAATATCAGATATCAAATTTCGTTTCCATACATTTTCAATTTTGTTTGTCATGATATTGGCTATAACTACCGGACGGTGTTTAGCGTTTTCAACCAACGTACGGTCTTTAGGTAATAGTAAGTCAAGTGAAGTTTTTTCTATTTGATTCCTTAAGTGGGCCTTCATGCTAAATACAAAACAAATCAGCAAATTGGATACTTCCTTGCGTTCAGGTGTATTGAAAGGAAGTAATCCGTTTAATGTGATGGCTAAATTTCTGGAAGTGTTAACAAGTGCACCTATTTCTTTGCGGGCCTCCCACCATTTATCGTATGCGGTAGAGTTTCTGAATACCAATAACAAACCAAGTGCAGCTCCCATATAGCCAGGTAATGCACCGCTGATCGTGAGGTTTAGTTTCTGGTATTCCTCCGCATTGTGGTTATGGACATACACCAATACAAAAGTTATAGAAGTTAGCACAAGCATGCCAACCAGTAATCTTCTTACAATTGCTCCTTTAAAAATAAGAGCGAGTTTTAACGATTGTTTATCAAATTTCATATTTTTTCTTTGTGCATGATTTGGGCTTGACCCAATACATTTACTTTGCCTGTTTCTTTGTCAACTATTTTAGTTTCAACAATAGCAATGTGTTTATCCAGATTCGTTTCAAGCACTTTTAGCTGTGCTTCATATTGAACATCTACATACATCGGCCGCTTAAAGTCGATCTCCTGTCTTAAATAAACAGTACCTTCGCCTGGAAAATGCATGCCGAGTATTTTAGACATTATACTTGCGCCCAGTATTCCATGGATAATAGGTTTTTTAAACATGGTAGTAGCGGCATATTCTGCATCTAAATGCAGTGGATTTTTATCTCCTGAAAGTTCTGCAAATGCTATTACCTGCTCTTGAGTATAGGAAAAGACTTCTGAATACGTGTCACCAACTTGTAGCATATTAACCGATTTTTTCTTGTAATGTTTTAACAAGTTTATAAACCTGTTCCAATGAATGTGCGGGGAAGTTTGCGATTCGGATCTGTGTTTCTTTTTTAGAGCCATATCCTGCACCCACAGCCATGTCAAATCGTTCCAGTATCTTATTGATCTCTCCTGGCAGCATTGTAGTGTTTGCAACAATCGTTGTCATAGAGCGTAATCTTGCATCTTCAACGCCAAAGCTAAATATCTTGCTTGATTCAATGTATTTATTTATTAACGCTGCTTTTTCTTCTGTTTGTTTGCGGATGCCATCTGCTCTTATGTGTAACATATCCGTTGTAACTTTACCCAACAGGAAAATATTCATTGCATTGGGTGTTTCCGGTGTTTGATTTACTTTCGCTTTCTCCAGCATTGAAGGGATCGTGTGGTATGTTCCAATTGATTTACCTTTCGCTAACAATGCTTTTGATTTCTCAATCACACGGTCGTTCAAGATCCAGACACCTAAGCCTGCAGGTAAGCCAAAGCATTTCTGTACAGAGAAGAATGCAGAGTCAATTTTCGTCCAGTCGAATTTTGGATATGGTAAAGAAGATACCGCATCTACAAAGATCAACGCATCTTTATTTTTATCTCTGAACTGATTGATGTCTTCAACAGGCATCGATACGCCAGAGCTTGTTTCATTATGTGTTAAGCAGATTATTTCTGCATCAGCAGGTACGTTGATGTTGGCAGGGTAGAAGCCTTTGCCGAAAGATGCTTCTTCTTTGTATGCTTCACGACCAAGTTCTCCCGCAAACTCATAAAAACGTTTAGAGAAAGAGCCATTCACGCAATGAAAACTTTTTTTCTCTACGCAGTTCTGAATGATACGTTCCCATATTTCTGTTGCAGAAGCAAGGAATAGAACTTCGTAGTTTGCAGGAATCTCTAATAATGTTTTAAGATTATCAGAAGCTGTTTTATAAACTTCTTCAAACTTTTTACTGCGGTGAGAAATTACACCAATCTTTTCATCTAATGCCGTTATCATATGCTGACGAACGGTAGGATATAATTCAGAAGGACCGGGGGTAAAATATATCTTATTGTTCATAATTAGTAGTCAGTAAACAGTAAACAGTAGTCAGATATGAAACTAAAATAGAACTACTGTTAATGCAAAATAATATCAATAACAATGAAGTAGTCAGTAAGCAGCCTGCAGTTTTACTGACTACTGTTTACTGACCACTGATTACTTCTTAATAAAGCGTTCTAAAACGGATCGTGCCTGGGATTTCTTTTAATTCATTCAACACTTCTTTGTCGTAGATCTTAGCAATATCTGTAATTACATAACCAACCTGTTCGTTGGTTTTTAAATACTGTGCTAAAATATTGATGTTGTGTTTGGCGAATATGTTATTTAATTGAGCAAGTACGCCCGGCTGGTTTTCGTGCAGGTGCATGAAACGGTGACCTTCCTGTAATTCAGGCAGCTGAATGTTCGGGAAGTTTACGCTGTGAAGTGTAGTACCGTTGTTGATGTAATCTGTGATTCTGTTCGGTACGAAATTGCCAATGTTTGATTGCGCTTCTTCTGTAGAGCCGCCAATGTGCGGAGTAAGGATCACGTTCGGCAAACCTCTTACATCATTGATGAATTCTTCGTCGTTGTTCTTTGGTTCGTATTCGTATACATCTAAGCCAGCGCCTAATATTTTTCCGCTCTTAAGATTTTCCGCCAGGGCTTTAAGATCTGTTACAGGTCCGCGGGCTAAGTTTAAGAAAATAGAGCCTTGACGCATTTCATTAAATTCCTTTGCTCCGAAAATACCTTTATTACTCGGTCTTCCGTCAACGTGTAAGGAAACAACATCTACCGTGTTTAATAATTCTTTTAGTGTATGGCATTTTTTTGCATTACCTAAAGAAAGTCTTTCTACGATATCATAGTAATACACAACCATACCAAGTGATTCCG
>Ga0247817_10001029_pt1 | contig 14819 bp, 11 predicted proteins | sample UWRJL212509R1_FD_178010 | JGI IMG/M metagenome (GOLD analysis project Ga0247817, IMG submission 178010) | Plant litter microbial communities from Arlington Agricultural Research Station in Wisconsin, United States - UWRJ-L212-509R-1 | ecosystem: Environmental > Terrestrial > Plant litter >... | reverse complement strand
GGAAGTAAAAATTTAATTATGGATTTGCTTATTGGCGATTACGGCCATCTATTTGTCATTACCTCGTTCTTTGCTGCTATTCTTGCTTCTTATGGATATTATGAGGCATCAAAAGAAAATCAACTGGCATCACAATCCTGGTTGAAATTTTCACGTATTGCTTTTGCAGTACATGCACTATCCGTTTTTGGAGTTGTGGCAACGCTGTTTGCTATCATCTACACCCATCGCTACGAATATCACTATGCGTGGAGTCACTCATCCAACCATTTGCCTGTATACTACATGATTTCTTGTTTCTGGGAAGGACAAGAAGGAAGTTTCTTATTGTGGATTTTCTGGCATGCGATCTTAGGTGCAATACTCATTAACGTAAACAACAAATGGGAAGCTCCTGTGATGGCTGTGTTTATGCTGGTGCAGGCATTTTTAGCATCCATGATCATTGGTATTGTTATCCCGTATTTGAATACGAAAATAGGTTCGTCTCCTTTTATATTGATGAAAGAGTCTATGCCTGACTTACCTGTATATACGTTACGTCCGGATTTTATTGCTGAAGATGGAAATGGTTTGAATCCATTATTGCAAAATTATTGGATGGTTATTCACCCGCCAACCTTATTCTTAGGATTTGCTGCTACTATTGTTCCTTTTGCTTATTGTATGGGAGGTTTGGCAAAAGGCTGGACAAAAGAATGGATCCGACCTGCATTGCCGTGGGCATTATTTGCTGCAGTAATATTGGGTACAGGTATTATGATGGGTGCTTATTGGGCCTATGAAACATTGAACTTTGGCGGCTACTGGAACTGGGATCCCGTAGAAAATGCTGTTTATGTTCCATGGTTGATCTTAGTTGCTTCATTACACTTAATGATTTCATATAAGAACAGTGGAACAGCATTGCGTATGGCTGTGATCATGGTTACGCTTTCGTTCTTATTGATTTTATATGCAACCTTCTTAACACGTAGTGGTATTTTAGGAAATGCTTCGGTGCACTCTTTTACCGACCTTGGTTTATCAGGGCAGTTGTTGATCTATCTGTTAACATTTACCTTCCTTGCAATTGTATTGATTGCTAAATCCTGGAAGAATATTCCGTTTGAAAACGAAGAGCCTTCTGCATACTCCCGTGAATTCTGGATTTTCATTGGTGTTGCGTTTTTAAGTTTAGCCGCATTCCAGGTATTGGCGACAACTTCTATTCCTGTCTATAATTCTATTGCTAAGGCATTGGGTCTGGAATTAAATATGGCACCACCTGCAACCCCTGAGACACATTACAGCTACTGGCAAATGGGTTTTGCAATATTCATTGCGATACTTTCCGGTATGGGTCAATTTTTCTGGTGGAAGAAAATGGATAAAAAACAATTGTGGGATGCCTTGTATCTGCCAATCATTTTAGCTCTGGCATGTACGTCCTCAATTATTTTATTCGGCTTGTTAGATGCGTATACAGGTGAAGAAATTCATTATGTTGTTAAGACAGCATATATCTTATTAGTAGCGGCAAGCTTATTTTCGATCTTTAGCAACATCATGATCTTTGCTAAAGTGGTACGCAACAATTATCGTTTAACAGGGGGCGCACTTGCACATATTGGTGTAGCAATGATGTTGGTCGGTATTTTATTTTCTTCAGGATACTCTAAAGTAGTTTCATTGAATAATACAGGTTTGTTGTATTCAAAAGAATTTTCAGAAGAAGTAAACAGAGATAATTTATTATTATTCCGCAATGCACCGGAGAAGATGAAAGATCTTCAATTGATCTACAAAGGTCAACGCATTGAAGCAAAAGGATACGGAGGCTATGTTAACAAAGACTGGACTTTCCCGACGGCAGACCCCTATAAAGTTATTCTTAGAAAAGAATTAAAAGATAAGGATGTTGTTGTATTTAAGAAAGGCGACACCTTAGAAACAAATCCTGAAAATACATTTTATGAAGTTGCTTATGTAAAAGCCGTAGGCGATACCTTCACTCTTTATCCACGTATACAGCAGAACCCGCGTATGGGCAATGTTGTGTCGCCCGACATCAAACATTTCATGGGCAGAGATTTGTATTCGCACCTTTCTGCGATACCACTGGCAGCCGATGAGCGTGATTGGTCTGCTGTGGAAAAACACACCATACATCAAGGCGATACAATTTACATCAACGATTATGTATGTATATTCAAACATGTAGATGTGCTTAAAAATGTACCGGGGGTAGAATTAGGAGCAAATGATTATTCTATCGTTGCACATATGTTATTACTTGGTCCGGATGGTTCTTCTTACCCTATGCACCCAAATATGGTAATATTAACTGATCAGAGTGCTAAAGGTTCAATACCGGAAATGAATGAAGAGTTGGGTGTAAAAATTACGTTGGAGAATGTAAAACCTGATACGCATGAATTTGAATTTTCTGTACAAACATGTCAGAAGGATTACATCATCATTAAAGCTATTGAAAAACCTGGTATTAATTTATTGTGGATTGGAACGCTATTAGTAATAATCGGTTTGGCAATGGCTATGTTCCGTCGCTACAGAGAATTTGTAGCAATGCGTAACAAAGGGCAGGAGGTATTGTAAAGCCTAAAGCGGAACGCTTAAGGATTAAAGCTAAAAAGCCGTCACGCGAATTCGCGTGACGGCTTTTTTTTGCGTATGTACTTTTTTTTGCACACATATACCCCACGCTATCCGTAGAGTTAGCGCAGCGCTCTACGGATGTATAATGGATTGAGAGTCTTCGAATCGATTCGTAAATTCAGAATAATTAATTAAAACGAGTCAAAGACTCTATTTTATTGAGAGATCCGTAGAGCGCTACGCTAACTCTACGGATAGATTCTGAGTTTAATAAATGATAGCAATACAAAAAGTCATTACGCAAATTTTGCGTAATGACTTTTTGTATTGCCTGAAAGATTCAGTTTTATTGTATCAACGTTAATACTGGTTTACCCTCTGTATCGAATGTAACCTTATAATACAGGCCTTTGCTAAAAGCGTAACAATTATTTTCACTATCCATGCTTACCGAATCATATTGAATAGGCAAGGCTATTGAGGTGTATGTGTCATCCAGCAAACCAAATTTCTTATTTTTTGAAACAATACATCTGTTATTTTTAGTTATTAATACATTGTCATATTCAGTAACATTGGCTAAAGTTTTCCCTTTATTATTTAATACATATTTTTCTTTGCCCTTTGTTGCCAGATAGAATTTATCGTAATAATGGTTTGATACAGGTTTGATTTCATCAAAAATTGGTTCGGAGATTATGTTATAGCTCTGATCAAATATTCCGTATTTACCACTCTTTTTGAAAACAATTATTCCGTAATATGAAGATGTCTCATTTAATGATAAATCATATACGAAATCTTCAACACGTGTACCATCGTACTTTATGATTCCGTATAGCTCATCTTTTTGTGCAAATATGCGTTGGCTATTTAGTACTTTAATGTTTTTGTAGATACAAGGAGTCGTTTCTTTGAATGTTAATTTATCTATGATGCCAAGCTTATTATTTTTTTTAACTACAAATACATCTTTTTCATTCTTAATTTCATCATACAAGAAATCTACTAAGGCTCTATTATCATAAGAAATGATTCCATATTTATTATTCTTCTTAGCAATTAAATAATTGTTGGAATAATAGTTCGTCAATAATTCTTCATAAACAAGAGGCACTTGAATTTCATTGGATGCATTTACAATACCAACTAAACCATTTTTAGTTACTAAAAAAGAAGAGTAATCCAAGGATTCAATTGAGCTATATGTTGAATCTATAAGCGCCAAAGTGGTTTTGTTATACCAATCTGTTTTCTTCTCTTTGTCATATTTGCAGTATATATAATTTGAACTGGAATAAATGGAATAGTATTTTGGTTCAATAATCCATTTTTTAGCAACAAAATCATAAAGACCTTTTTTATTTTTCGATTCTATAACTAATAAATTATCATCACTTCTTTCTATACTTTCATATATAAATGGCATTACTTCAACACCTTCATTTGTGATGATTCCATATGCTCCACCTTTGGATGCGATCAAATATTTTTTTTCAAATCGATACATTGAACCATAAATCATAGGAATGATAATTGATCCATATTTGTTTATGGTTCCTTTATAGTTGCCAATACTAATAATTGCAAAATCATCTTGAAAATATTCAGCGTTGTCAAAAATGCGTGGTATAATTAATTGACCATGGTCGTTTGTATATCCATATTTATAACCACTTGAAGAACTAATACTGGAAGGAGATAATTTTTCAGCACAGCCAACACAATTAGAACCGTCTTGAACAACGTCTTCCATATATATTTTTTCTTCAGAAACAACTTCGTCAGATTGAATAGTAGGAGGGAGGAACTTTTCTTTTTTATTTTTTTTTGATTGTGCCGATGCTTCTACAACAATAAAAAAACTTAATAAGAAAAGAAGGCTAACATTTTTCATAGGTTATATAAAATTTACGTTAAGTAAAGGTACATGTTTTAACTAAAAAAACTTAGTGTTTAATTGCAGGGGTATTTCCATTGTTCTTCTGTGATAGGAGTGTAAGCAAGTGATTTTCATTTAAGGAGAAATTGTTTATGAAATTCTTAACAATTATATTGAGTCAATTGAAAATTATATACATATTTTACTCCTATGGAAATCAGAAAATTATATAGTATACTTTTATTATTAACACCTCTTGTTTTTTCTTGTTCCTCTGACACAGAACAACAAGGACTAACTGAAATTGCTAATTATTGGGGACAACAAGTATCGATGACAAAAGGCTTTTCTGCAAAGATCAATGAAGGCAACATCAAATACGTTGAAATTGAAGTTAACAATTCCGGTTTTTTTAATGAAGGAGCAGAATTAAAGCCAGTTGCCGGTGGAATTGCTTTTTTATTCTATAAAAATTTAGCTGATGCCGAAAAAACGAAGTACGAAAAGTATTCCATTACATTAAAAGATGATAAAGGTAGCTCAGCCAGTTTTGATTTCCCCTTAAATAAAGTTGTTGCCTATTTTGAAAATGAAAAAATTGCGAATCAATATTATACTAAGCTGTTGCAAGGTGATTTGGATTATATATATACTAATTTCAGATCTCCGGATTTCCCAAAAGATACATTAGTAAATGCATTTCATCCGTTGATAAATAAGAGTAAAAACTTTGATAAAATCGGCACCTATAAAATCGTGCCATTAACATATAAGTTAACAGATGGGGAGATAGAAGGAATACATTTTGAAGGCATTATATTTGAAAAAGATTCAGTTTTACAAAATTTTTCTATTGCGATAGATCCTGCTAAAAAACAAAAAAATATTATTTCCATCAGATATTGGGAATAGTAATAGATACTCAGATTTGCGGCCATTAAAAAAACCAGTAGTTAAAATTTAACTACTGGTTTTTTTAATTAGATGGTTACTTCACCGCTCCCAACACTTCCAGCCAGCCTTTGTGGTTTTCATCGCTATACCTATGTTTGAGTTGATAGTAATAAACACCATCACTTACATTTTGTGTGCCCCAGTTGTTTTGGTATCCTTCTGCACTATATATTAATGTGCCCCATCGATTGTATATTTCAACATTCCAATCGGGTATAGGAAGATTTTTTATAGCAAACGCATCGTTCTTACCGTCTTTATTTGGGGTAATTAAATTGGGTATGATCATGGGACAATTTGAGTTCACCGTAAAAGTATCTTTTTTGCTGCACGTCTGATCAAACCGTTCAAGCCAATAAATACCTGGCTGACGGATTTTATAAGGGATACTGCTGGAACCGTCTTGCCAATGAAATGTCGTTTCAGAAAATGCAGGATTTATTGTTAGTATTGAATCTTCGTCTTTGCAGAAGGTATATGTGTTTTCTAAATCATTCAATGAAGAAAAGGAGACATAGGAAATAAGAATGGTATCACTTACGGTTATGTTATTAGCAGTGACATCTACATAATACTTACCGGGAGCAGTTATGGTGATTTTTTGAGATTGAGAGCCTGTACTCCATGCATATGTCGAACCTGTATTGCCGGCATCAAGCATTAACGATGCAGAAGGACAAAGCGTAGTGTCGTTTCCAAGACTCACTACAGGTGGTCGTTCGGTTACATAATTTACCATAAACGTTGGCAAGCCTAAACCACTGTACTTAGCAGCAAGCGAAATTCCATTATCAGTAAAGTTGCAGCCCACACCGATAACATCTGGATTAGAAATAGTGCCGAGATATTGTTTGCCGCGTTGTGCAAGATATAAAACTCTGTCTGGCCCAAGTTGTAATTGGGGATAGTAATTCCCAGAACCATGTCCTACTAAATATTTTGAGTTGATTATTTCGGTAGTTGTTGGGAGACTGAGATCAAATTGATAAATATTTGCTACATCATTTGTTACATATAAAACATTACTGTTTGGAGAAAAACTTAGTCCATACACTCGGTTGGTATTACCGCCAATTATTGAAACAGCATTTGAAATCGCACCTGTAGAAGTATTAAAATCATATAGATCGACGCCTGATCCAAAATACCCACCAACAGCAATGTGTTTGCCATCAGGTGAAATCCGACATTGGCCTAAATTTGTTTTTTGGTTTCCGATATCAGAAATAACCGGAGCCTGCAAGCCATTTGATGTTAACAGATAAGAATAAAATTTGGTAACGGTGGCTTCATGTAGTATCACCCATACGTCTGTTTGATTAGCATGATATGCGGCAGTCAAAGCTTCCGTAGAATTAATAAACAAAGAACTTGAATTGGAAAAGTCTTTTAAAATAGGTGCATTTTTTGTTACGATTTTCCCGGCACCGGAATTGAAAGAAAGATCTGCTATAGAATATTCGTACCCATTTGCGTTTCCCTGATCTGCTACAGTAAAGATATAATATAATGTTGTACTAGCAGGCAACTTTACAATTAATGCACTTTGTGTACTACTGCTTTGGCCATGTAAGGCATTACCATTTTCCATAATTACATGATTTTTATTCCATACAGTAGTTCCGTTTGTATAGAATAGTAAATTTCCGTTTTCATCAGAAATACTTGCACATCCCTCAGATGTAGCTAGGGCACCATTCGTTAAGGCAGTTGGTGGAGTAGTATTAAAATTGAGGCCAGCATTGTCGCCAAAATACCAGTTATTGGATTCTTTTTGTGCGTATGCGAATTGGTTGATCCCATTGTAAAAAGCAATCAGCAACAAAAACTGGATATATATATTTTCTAATTTCATAAGTAAAAAAACAAGAATGTGTGTAAAATAGTGTTTACGAAAAGGAATTCAAACAGCTTTAGAATAGACAATATAACCGTTAATTCAAATATCTGAAAATATTAATCTATATATAATAAAAAAGTGGAACATAACACACAAATAATGGTTATGCTCCACAAAATTGATTTACACAGCGTTTTATTTTAATATGTGTTTAGACATTTAGACTTTTACGATTCTATATCTTTTCAATTTCAATATTATCCCAAAAATTAAGAATAATACACAATTGAAGCTTTCTATTTCCAACAAAAGTTGGAAGTCTATTACTCTTTAATAATGTTCAATGAATTATACCCTTCGATTAGAATTTTATACATACCAGAACTTAGGTCTTTGGTTTTTATGCGAACAGTATTGTTTTCATTTGTCCAATCAGCTTCGAAGACATTTCCACAAGCAGTAATAATTTTTATGTTTGATGCTGGTTCCTGAAGTTCAATGGAAATATAATCATTACATGGATTTGGATAATATTTTGCCGCTAGTCTGTTCGAAGCCCTAATGGCAGTTGGAGTCGAAGTTTCTCCTATTTTCCATAACTGATAATTTGGCATTATAAAGTTTTCATTTTCATCGAGGCCGTTATCGGTCGTACTTGCAGAGAAAAATAAGATGCCATTGCATGCAGTAAGACCTGTATAATGATTAATAGCAGAACCACTGCCAGTGCAAACATCAGTTACTCGGGTTGTTGATTCTGTTGTGTTACCTGTTTTCCATAGTTCATAACCGTGGTCGGGATCAGAAGCAACAAAATAAACACTGTCTTTATATTTAGTGAAACTGTAAGCATCCGAAGGATTTTGAGGCCCTCCAATATTCTGTACTGTATTTTTTAAACCATCCGAAAAATAGAAGCCTGTACTATAATTATTACTGAAATATATATTTCCATCAATTGATTTAAGCGATACTGGATTATAATAGTTGGCCCCTGTATTTAATTCACTCGTTCCGGTTATCGTTCCATCCGTAGTCCATACAGAATTTTTTGTTCCATTATTACCAACAAAATAAAGTTTTCCATTAGAAGAAGTAAACCACGGTCTCAGACCATGATTAATGATTTCGAAACCATTCGCATTTCCAGGGTTCAGGTCTTTAAATAAACCTGTATTTTCATCTGTTCCATCTGTTGACCAAAGTTCATGTCCTAAAGCCTCTGTATAATTTGGAAAAAAAGTTTATTGTTTACTACTGCTGTAGTTACGTATGCACCGGTTATTAATTTTGATGTAGCATTATCAGATAAAAATTTTATTGTAGAAGAGACACCATCTGTTACACCCAATTGGCCATAGTAATAATAAATTAATTTGTCATCTAATGCTGTAATTGATAAAATCACACTCGGATATGGTTGGTCCCTGGGAGGTACTGTTAATACTTTCGTTACACCACCTGGAGTTCCGTCACAGCTATAGATAGAATTACTACTTGTAAAGTATATTTTATTTTTAAATATTGAAATGTTACTTCCTGCAAACTCTTTTGAAATTTCAAAAGTTCCTGCTTGTGTTCCATCGCTTATCCATATAGCAGATGTTTCGCCTGTTATAGCAAAAAAAACAACCTTATCTCCAAAAACTGTTAAGTGGTTTACTTCAAAAAAATCTCCAAGTTTAATTGCTGAGTTTTCATTACCTGTCGTGCAAAACAGGTTTTGCTGATGAGAAATGTAAAAAATTTTATTATTGGCGGAAACAATTTCCCGAATTTGATAACTTTCAGGGTTTGTCCAAACTTGTACTTGCGCATTCGATACTCCTACTAACAAGGATATGCAGATAATAAATAAAAACTTTTTCATAAAATATATTTGCTGGCAAAATGAGGTATTGCAAATATAATATTAAAAATGAGTTCCGTATTTGTTTAGAAACTAAAAATGAAAAAGATGCCGGTTCAATCCGGCATCTTAAACGTTTATCCATTCAATATTTTTTCAATCTCAACATCATCACCTAAAAATTCGGAATAATGCGCGATTGCCAGCTTTCCATTTTCGTCAATTAAAAAATCTGCTCCCAAACGGTTTATCTTGCCATCTAATTCAGGTTTTTTCTTAAATAATTTATCGCCGGCACTTGCTTTACCGATCATACCTTTAAACATCGATCCTAAGAACTTTGTCCAGGATCTCTCAACACCATAGGCATTGTATAGTGTGTTTTCAGGGTCAGCAACGAAAGTGAATGGATAAGCAGTATCTTCAAGATACATGCGCAGGTTGGCGATAGAAGATTCATAAACCAAAACAACGTCAATATTTTTCGCTTTAAAAGCATCTGCATGTTTTAATAATGCGTGTACACGAAGGTTACACACGGGACAGCCTGCAAAACGCATAAAAGCAAGATATACTTTTTTGCCTTTATAATTGTACAGGGAGATTCGGTTGCTAAAAACGTCATTGATATTAAAATCGGGTGCATTTTGTTTTACTTGAAGTGCCATAATGTTAAATACGTTTAATGTGTATGCTTTAATACCAGGTTTTTCAAGTAATCACCCATGTCCAGATAAATTTTTTCCGGCTTTTCGTAATTGGTTGATGCACTTATACTTTTGGTTTTGAAAACTATGAGCATTTTTATACCCCAATTCTTTGATCAATGTGTCTGGCTCATGTTGTTTTAAAAAAATACGTGTCATAAGAACGACGCAATGTCCGGTAATATTTTCAAATAAGCGTTCAACCCAATTGCCTGTTTGTTGTTCCGAATGTATTTCAATATCCTGTAGTGTTTCTGAAGCAGGTTCAGCCTGTTCTAATAATTCAGCGGTAAGAGTGATGCGGCGGCTCCTTAATTTTTTTAACCATTGATTGCGATTTACAGCAAATAAAAAAGTTTTTAATTCCGATTGAAGTTGAAAATCTTCTACTCGGATTTTATGCAATAAAACCAAAAGTGTTTCCTGAAACATATCTTCGGCATCTTGCCTGTTGCCAGTATTGCGCAGTATAAAGCGTGCCAGATCCGGATAATAATCTTTGTAGAGCTCTAAATAGGCTTCTTGGTTGTTGTTACGCAATTGTTGTAAGAGGGCAGTATCGCGTTCAGATTGTGTCATTCAAGTATTTATGGATAATATTTTTTATGAATAAGAACCGGGATGGATACAATCTAAAAGAAGAAACCAGCATTTATCATGAAGTGAAATGCATTTCCTGGTCCCGTAGTATAAAATACATCTGAAACTCTATCAGAACCGAAACTAAATTCAATAGGGCTTCTTTCTAAATAATTATCATTTTCTCCGAATGTTGCTTTCCCGTCGTGTACACCAGCCAAGAAATCAAAGAATAAACGTTGCGTGCATATCACTCTATAGCCGCCCGATATACCAGCAGTCAGATATGTAATTGTTGCTCTGTGTTTATCGTCATATATTCGGTCTCGTTCGCTTGAATTAGGATTTTGATGGTAACTTGTATAGACATACGAATTACAAGCTGCATAGCTCGCCCGCACTTCCAAAAACCATCCTCTGTATTTGCCAAAATAATAACGGCCGTATAAAGTGCCCGCTTGGCCGCCAAAGTATCCCATGCTTAAAGAACCCATTACTCCGGCTGAAATATGTTTTGTTAGTGCATATTCATAGGATAAAAAAAGTTTATTTGGAATAAAATTAGTGCCGATTTTTAGTGCGTTTCTTCTGAATGTAGTTGTTGGTATTGAATCGTGTGCCTGAATTTTAGAAAAAAAGCATAATAATATAGCTAATAGCAACATCCGTTTTAGTGATACGTTGTTCATAAAGCAATTACATGGCTGACACATAATATAAAAATTAGTTTAATTGTATATAATAAAAAATGCAGATAGTGTTTGCTAAAACTTCTATCTGCATTTTTTATTTAGTATTGTAAATTAATTCACAAATACTTCTTTCCAGCCTGAGTCAGGATCATTGCCAGCCGTATCCAATCCTGCAATCATTTCCCAACGGACTTCTCTTGGATACACATTATAAGACGCTTGCACACCTTCCGGAAGACTGATTTCTTTAACCCATCCGTATGGTTTATTCGGATCTAAATATTGAGCTCCAGAAAAATCAAAATTGAAATCATGAATTTGTTTCATTTCTGTACGCTCTTTAGAAACTGAGTTACCATTCACAATTTCAGTATGCGTAATGCGTACTGTTTCTGTTGCTCTAGCTCTTAAATAAACACGTTTAATTTCGATACCAGCATCTTTAACGTTAGCTTCAATTGTAACGCATATTGGAGCATTTCTATAGACATCTGCCTGAACGAAAAGCTCAACCTTTGCAGCATTTCCCGTAATTGAATTTGCAATATTTTTTAATTTGTCAAAAAGTCCCATTTTTTTAGCTTTTGTTATGTTATAAATATACCCTTGTTACCAAACTTTCCAAAATGCTTTTTTAGGAATAACGGCAAAAGGATCAAATTCTTGTTTTTTGAAATTAAAGTATTTTTTAGGACCGTCTTTTGTTGAAACCTCAAAATAGAATTCAGGGCGCAACTTGTCAATATCCATAAGATGCATTCGATCCAGGGCGGCTGCATCTTCAAGAACTATTTTCTTAAGGGACAGAAGACCCTTTAATGAGATATTATATAAAGGAGTATTTCTAATTATCAATTCTTCAAGAGATCCGAATTTTATGGAGTCAATCGAACCAATGGGATTGTTTGATAGATCAAGCTTTACAAGTGATAGTTGAGCTATTTTTTCGTCCAATTTTACAAGATTGCAATTTATTATGCCCAGTGATTTTAGATTTTTTCCAAAATAAAGTAAGATGTCATAAAACTCGTAGATCGGTTGATTTATTATCTCTCCTCGCTCTTCAACGATGAGTTCATCGTAGTATGGGAAAAATTTACCAATTAATGCGTCCATTACGATTGATTTTGGAGCATCTTTTGTTTCTTCTGCGTATTTATATTGAAGTAAATTTGTATAATATAATGCATACTCAGAATGAGGAAAATTAATACCATATTCATTAGAAGGCAGTTTTATTTTTTTAGTATAAAAATCTTTTTTCCAAATAGACCAAAAATCTGTTCTCCATCCGCCATGAGTACTAATCATTGTTAATCCGAGTGCATGAGCTCTTACTTTATCATCTGTATGGTACAAGCCTGTATACAATGCTAAATCGAATAATCCATAAAAATTAATATCGTCTTGAGCTATTTCTTCTATGGTTTGTATAATTTCAGTATTACTTCCATTCAAAAAAGTTTCTAACACTTTTTCAAATCGGAAATGACTTCCAATGTGATTGATGGTAAAATTAGAATACGTAGTGAATGCATAATCCGGAGATAAAAATTGATAAATAACTTTATCGTATTTATTGGATTCAAATGCAGCAGAGGTGCTGGAACGCGCATTAACATATTCTCTAAAAAGTTTCAGATTATTTTCTTTTCGAATTTTTTCTTGATTAAGATATGTTGTTTTTAATTCTGAAAGAGCTGATGGAGAGTTGTCGAATTTAAAAACGATTACCCGCTTATCTGAATTTTGTGATCTATACAGTGGTTTAAAAAAACCGCTTCCAGTTGCGTTATATGCCAGGTCATCTATTAAATTTTCGAAAGTTTCATTGCCGGCCGTTTTAGGTAAAATCGTTCGATAAACTGGAAATGTTATTCCATTGAATGATTTTGATACATGATCGGAAAGATTTCCTCTGGTAAAATTTTTCGCAAATCCAGAAGACTTATTTATATCATACTGTCCGACGATAGATACGCCAAATTCTGTTTTATCAGTAAGTGCAATGGCTTCCATCCAATCTGTAGAAATTTCAGCATTAAAGAATAAAGCAACGGATAAATCTTCTTTAAGTACAACTACAACCTCGTCAGCAGCAAAACCCTTATTTAAAACCTCATCAAATTTATCAGGCCTACCTGCATCCAATAATGATATTTTAAATGTTGAAGTTATTTTTTCAGGTAAAGATTCTTTTGTTACTCCTTTTACAAAAGTTCCAAAAAAAGATACGTTGGGCATGATACTAAACAATTAAAGAGTTAAAATTATTGGATTTAATGTACAATAATAGTGTAAAAATGAAAAATATTTATTCCTTTCTATAATTATGATTACTAAAAATGAATGGAATCAAAGCCTAAATAGCATATCAATATATTCTAATGAACTATTTCATTTTTGATTAGTCGTTCTATCTGTAGAACTTCGATAAGTCTATGGATAGATTCTAGAATGTGTTATTTTTCTTCCAGAGAAATCTGACCGCCATCAGCCATTGGTTTATGACGATATCTATATTTTTTATCTGCGTAAATCACTACATCTTCATCTTCCAGATACCTATCTCGATGAAATGTTGAAATGTCAACAATGTCTTTTAATGCTATGTTTTCTTTTTCCTTTGGCGGCTTACATACGTCGCAATACGCAGTACTTAGCCAAACATTATATGTTTTTCCATTTTCTATATCTTCATTATTTACAGATTTCAAATACAGATTGCCATTTTCATCCGAATATAAATTGTCTCGAATCAATGTGTAGGTTATACCTTTTTCTTCAATGGTACTACAATCCGAGAAAAATATGGTTGCAGCCAGGAGGATGTATAGTAGATGTTTGTTTATTTTAATTATTAGTATATGAATAAAAAAGGACGGATATAATATGTGGATTATTGATAAGTCTGAAGAGCTTCACTAATAAAAACGGATGCCTTCGTTTTTAAGGGAAGGCATCCGTACTAAGAAGACCTATGAGGTTTTAAAACTCCATAGGTTTGAAATTTATATCTTACAAATTCGCGAAGAAATCATTTCCCTTATCATCACAAATAATAAACGCAGGGAAGTCTACTACTTCGATCTTACGTACCGCTTCCATACCCAACTCTTCGAAGTCAACCACTTCAACCGATTTGATATTTTCTTTCGCTAAGATCGCTGCCGGTCCGCCGATAGATCCCAGATAGAAACCACCAAATTGTTTACATGCATCTGTCACAGCTTTCGAACGATTTCCTTTTGCAAGCATGATCATTGAACCACCCTGACTTTGAAATAAATTCACGTACGAATCCATACGACCTGCTGTTGTTGGTCCGAAGCTGCCAGACGGCATGCCTTCCGGAGTTTTAGCAGGACCTGCATAATAGACAGGGTGATTTTTGAAATACTCCGGCATTGGTTTACCTGCATCCAGCAATTCTTTGATCTTCGCATGTGCAATATCACGCGCCACGATCAAGGTTCCTTTTAATTTCAAACGTGTTTTAGTTGGATATTGAGAAAGCAATTTCAATACATCTGCCATCGGCTGATTCAAATCCACGTCTACTGCTTTTTCTAAGTGAGGGGCTTGTGCAGGTAAATACTTTTCCGGATGGGTTTCCAGTGCTTCAATAAAAACACCTTCTTCGGTAATTTTTGCTTTGATGTTACGATCTGCAGAACAGCTTACGCCGATACCAACCGGACAAGAAGCTGCGTGACGC
>Ga0247817_10001027_pt1 | contig 14836 bp, 9 predicted proteins | sample UWRJL212509R1_FD_178010 | JGI IMG/M metagenome (GOLD analysis project Ga0247817, IMG submission 178010) | Plant litter microbial communities from Arlington Agricultural Research Station in Wisconsin, United States - UWRJ-L212-509R-1 | ecosystem: Environmental > Terrestrial > Plant litter >... | reverse complement strand
GTTTTTCTGCGCCTCTTTCATCTTTTGATACTGGTACTTACCCCAATCGACGATTTTTGCAACAGGAGGGGCGGCATTAGGGGATATTTCAACCAAATCAAGACCAGCTTCTTCTGCCATCTTAAGCGCATCTGCGCGACTTAAAATACCAAGTTGTTCACCGGATTCTCCGATAACGCGTAGTTCAGTTGCCCGAATCTGCTCGTTAATACGTGTTGATTGACTGATATATACTCCTTATTTCCTTCTGTTAGCCCTAGTAGCTTTTGCTACGGGGACTGAGTACAGTTGCTCTTGCGTGTTACTCAGCAACTATTCTACCAAAAAAACTAAGGTAAAACAAGGGGTAGGGTAGTTGTTATGAAGGGTTAGCACGAAACTGCAGTGCCTCGGCAATGTGGTGGACCTGAATGATGGGAGCGCTTTCAAGGTCTGCGATCGTCTGAGCAACCTTAATTACCTTGAAATAGCTACGTGCAGTCAGGTTTAGTTGTTCCGACGCTGTGAGTAAAAGTTTTCTTGCCTCAGGCGAAAGCTGCAGCATGGCTTTTACGTCTTTTGAGGTTAATGATGCGTTGTATTTCTGGCTACTATTATATCTACTTTTTTGTTCAGACACTGCACTCATTATGTGTTCAAACACTTTGGGATGTTGCAATTCTTTCAACGTATTTTGAGAGAGTAATTGCTTGTAGTTTACCTTTGAAACAGTGATGACGAGGTCAATCCTATCCAGTAATGGTCCCGACAAACGCTTTTGATATGCCAGAATTTGCACCGAACTGCAGGTGCATTCTTTCGTACTATCGCCATAATATCCGCACGGGCAGGGGTTCATTGTAGCCACTAACATGAAGTCGGCGGGATACATGACGCGACTCCCTGCGCGGCTAATTGTAATGGTTTGATCTTCTAGTGGCTGACGGAGTGCTTCAAGCGTATTTCGTGGATACTCGGGTAATTCGTCCAAGAACAGAACACCAAGATGTGCCAAGCTGATCTCGCCAGGACGTGCTTTAGCTCCACCACCGATGAGCGCGATTGAACTGGTGGTGTGGTGAGGAGTTCTAAAGGGTCGAGTGGTGATAACATCCTCCAACTCGCCTGCGATGCTGTGAATCTTTGTCACGCTAAGACTCTCTGGTTTTGACAGGGGTGGTAAGAGGCTAATGAGTGCTTTAGCGAGCATTGTTTTGCCTGCACCAGGTGGTCCGCACAGGAGTATGTTGTGACGACCAGCTGCGGCAATCTGTAAAGCACGTTTTGCTTGGTCTTGTCCATGAATATCATCGATCGTAATGGAGTGGGAAGGTGATTCGATGATTCTTGTGGGGTGGACGGTGGGATAGGGGTTTCATTTTTAAGATGAAGGAACACCTCCTTAAGGGTAGAGGCTGCAATGACATCTATTCCTTCAATGAGCGATGCCTGGGCGGCACTAGCTAAGGGCACGAAAACCTTCACGTATCCAGCTTTCTTGGCGGCCTCGGCGATAACGAGAGCACCTCTTATGGGTCGTAGCTCACCGCCTAAGGAGAGTTCTCCTGCAAATGCAGACCCGATAATGTCTCTTTGTTGTAGCTGACCACTGGCAACCATGATAGAAAGGGCAATCGGAAGATCAAAATGAGCACCGTCTTTGGGAAGTTCTGCAGGCGCAAGATTTACGATGACCTTACGGGTGGGAAAGTCGAGAAGAGAGTTGTTGAGAGCACTCCTGACGCGTTCGCGGGCTTCATCGATAGCCTTATTGCCCATTCCAACGATGTGCATAGCTGGAAGGCCTTGCTTGATGTCTGTTTCAACCTCAACAATAGCCCCTTCAAAGCCTAGTAATGCGACAGTTCCAACTTGTGCTACCATATTCTCAGTTTATTCTCAGATAAGCTAGTAAATCAAGGGTAAAAGTGCTATAGTTAAGAAGTTCGTGGGGCTGACATAGCTTCGACGAGAGGACTTTAACAGGTTATTTTGCAAGTCGACCGCACACGTTACGTGCACAAATCCTAAATGTAGACACATTTAAAGCAAAATTTGCCGCTGTTTTTTCAGCACCAGCATTTCGCGCACCAGCTTTCGCCTAATCGCTTAAGCCATCGATTCTCTTGATGTAGCATAGAGTGAACGGTGTTATAAATATGCTAATTACCCTTAGATCGGGCAGCTGCGATCATAGGGGACATCTTACAGCGTGACAAGTGAGCTATTTTTTGCCTGAATTCTAGGCTCACAAGTCGTTAAAAATTAATTCAGACTACGCTTGTAGACGAATAGCAGGTTACCTTTCGGACCCGGGGGCAGTACCCGGCAGCTCCACCACGACGACATCATTCAAGAACCCACCTTTTGCTAGGTGGGTTCTTTTTATGCTGATTTATGGGGGAAAATAAAATGACCGCCTGCGAGGAACGGTCATTTTTGTGGAGTTTTTTTCTTGATTTTTTGTTTTTGGCCCTGAATGCTTAGTCACTTTATGTGTATAAGTTTTTTATTCAGGAGCTACCCCTATAATAGGGTCTGAAAGCGCTTGTGTCAATAACTTTATCGAAGATTCTTTAGGTAATTTATACGACAGTTTTTGGCACTATTTTTGGTGCAAGGTGTACCACTATGTGGACTTGGGTATAGGCCATTAAGCGTGACGCTATATGTAGCAGTTTTCGTGCTACAATATTGCTATGTACGACTCGTCGTGCGGTCATAATTCGGCAACAACAACCTAAACTGAGTAGCTACTTCGCAAAAGGCATGGTTGAAAAATCGCGTAAACGATACTGATCCCGTTATCAGGTCTCGTTTACGCGTCATAGTTGGAAACTTCTATGGGGCCGAAAGGTCCGCCTGGTGGCGGGTTTTTTGTTCCCAAATGTATGTAAGTTAATTTTGATTTAATAATTCAACGACACAATGGGGGTTAGAATGATAGGTAGGGGATCAACACGCGGGTTTACAGTAGTGGAGTTACTGATAGTAATTATTGTTATAGGTGTATTGGCAGCAATTACGGTCGTTACCTTTAGGGGTGTTCAAGATCGTGCAAAGGTGGCGACTCTTCAAAGTGACATTTCTAATGCAGCTAAAATGTTAGCAACCTATAAATATCAGAATACCTCAGAACAATATCCTATCGACCTAACCGCTGCAATGACTGCTGGATTAAAGTCTAGTTCAGGGGTGACATATCAATATGCGGTAAATAATACAGTTAGTCCTGCCACATATTGCATCACCGCAACATTAGGGTCGGTAAGTTACTACAGATCAAACACTGATAGTGTTTCAATGGACGGAGGTTGTCCAGGCCATGGGGTAGGTGGGGTGGCAGCAATAACTAATTATCATTTAGATCCAGGCGGGAAGAATGCTGCAGCCCCTGCTACTGGTTATTCCAGCTACGCTGGAACTGGCAACACGGTTGCATTTACCTCTGTAGCTGCGCCTTGGTCACAGTCTGGCAGTGCTATTCGCTCAGCATGGACAGTAGTCGGGACACCTTCGGATGGGGATCATGGGATCAGACTTATTACTGGACTGAGCCCAGGCACGAAATATACGCTTACATTTAAGCTCCGTGGACCCAACCGTGCATCTGTTGTTACGGCAGTAACTTTGTATGCGTCGACAGGACTGTTCACTACACATGCACGTTCTCATTATGTTAATCAATCGTTGGTTGCAAATGAAGTTACATCACGATGGTTGACTTTTACAGCAGATGCTACAGCCTTGGCTAACGGCCTGAGGGCAATTCAGACCCTCAATTCAAAAGTTGCTGGAGATTATCTTGAGCTAAGTGAAGCTATGATCTATCTAGGTGACTACGATCCTTCTGTTACGTTTCGATACGGTGATTCGCCAAATTGGGTATGGAACGGTGCACCGAATAGCTCTTCGTCAACAGGTCCTATGTAATGTTAGAGGGAACTTTCAAATTTATAAGTACTATAATACAACGATGTTATATATACTACATATGTAGTATAACACCTTAAATAACTGTCTATATGCCTACTGTTGTCATCATTACGTATGTTTTTAACCGCTAGCGTATTGACCAAAACTAATCTACGTGCTACTGTAAGGACAAGCTTTTAGCAAAACAAAAAGCAACGCACCAAAAAAGTTCAGTTCCAAAAACGCACCAGTTCAGTACAACACCTTAACAATTAGACTTTAGAAAATCACGATCGAGAGATCGCAGATTACATACAGATCCAAACGGATCGATCTGGCTTCCAAACCCACGTTCGACGGAAAATTGGCAACGTTAATTTAAAGTAATAGCAAGAGTTTTCAGCTCTTGATAATGAATAGTTTAGTTCTCCTTTTCTACTTATCATCAAAAGCTTGCACCTTCGTTCAGTACCTTTTGGTACACCCTGACTCTCGTTACTTACTTATGGTTCTCGTTGCCATGCTCCGCCGAAAGGCGTTAGCGATAGTAAGTACCGATACGTCTTGTAAAACCTTGTTTCTCTCAAAAATGAAATGAAAGAGAAGCAGCGCAGCCTCAAGACGTATCGTGGAACACGGTCACTACGAGCAGACGGTTGCCCCCGTTATACGGGAGCGGTCAGATTAGTCCACAGCGGTACGCTGTACTCGGTTCACACGCCCTTTTATTATTTACTGCGGCGTTTGCTGTAACCTTGCACATTAGGCGTATCGCTTGGACACCCTGTTTTTGTTTAAAACCCTTACGCTTCGTAGTATAGTTAATGAATATGCTACAAAGAGTAATCGCAATTATTACTGTAGTAAGCCTCTGCTTACTCACTCTGATGCTGACGACCACGACGCCAGCATCTGTGGGGCCCTTTGGGCTCCTTTTGATTTTCATCACAGCTTATCTGACCTCACTCGGTTTGGTAAGCTTTTTTTTGTATGGAGTCAGTCGCGTATTCGTCTATGCTTCATCTGGTTTCACAATGCGCAAGCCGCTGCAACCACTGTCATTTCGTAAATCGTATTACTTCTCGACAGTACTTGCTGCTGCGCCCGTTATGTTGATAGGGTTGCAGTCGGTCGGGTCTGTTGGTATTTACGAATTTATTCTTGTGGTCATTTTTGAGGTGATCGGCTGCCTCTATATTGCTAAAAGAATCTACTAATCAGGCTTATGTTTCTCTAGCCACCTCGTGCTATAATGACAGATATGCAGGCCGAAAATTCGCCGGTCCCTAACGGACCAGAACTAATACCAACGAACGCTATTCCAGGGGGAGAGCGTATTCCAGTGCTGCCTACCCCTGAAACAGGGATCGAGTCGGGCGCAGAGCATGTCGAACAGCGCGCCGAGGCAAGCGCTGCCGCTTCTAATTTTGCAGCGACGGGTATGCCAGTTATGCCATCTCCAACAGTTATCGCGGTGCCAGTACCGGTATTGCCCGCCGACGATAACCCAATTGTCGCCAGCGATGACGATGTAATAGAGAAAGAGTGGGTCGACAAGGCGAAAAAGATCATTCAGGAAACAAAGGATGATCCGTTCGGACGAACGACCAGGGTCAACGAGCTCCAAAGAGATTATTTGAAAAAACGCTACAATAAAAATCTCGGCGTTGCCGAATAGCAACAAAGGGTAAAAGGGAACAAACGTGAGGAGAGAAGTAAGGTGTTAGGATTTATTATTACCATTCTGGTAATTCTCCTGGTTATTGCCGGGGTTCTTTACTTTGTCTTTACTCAATATCGTAAGGTACTTCGTGAAGCCAAGAACTACGAACGTGGCCTGAAGATGGTGCCACTATACATTCATATTCCTCCTGCGGGTGATGACCTTGAAGGTAATGGCCGCGACGAGCGAGATATTACCGAAGAGGTCCTTTCACAAGCGCAGGTGATGTATAACATTATCGCCAGCACAGCCACTAAAGGATTCAAGAGCCGTATATATGGACAGCGCCATGTTTCGTTTGAAGTTGTTGCGCACGAAGGGCTTGTTCATTATTATGTCGTTGCGCCAGTAATTATGGTGGATGTCATTACTCAGGCAGTTGCCGCTGCGTATCCATCAGCTCGCCTTGAAGAAGTATCTGAGCGTAATATCTTTAACCCAGCTGGCAAGATGAGCGGCACGATTGGTGGAGAGTTTACCTTAAAGAAGAATTTTGCACATCCAATCGCAACCTACCAAGAAACAAAACGTGATGCTGCGCGCGCGATGTTGAATGCATTGTCAGCGGCAAGTCGCGAAGACGGTATTGGTATTCAGATTTTGATTCGCCCAGCCTATACAGGTTGGAGTAAAAGTGCAGTTAACGTTGCCGAAGAGATTAAAAAGAATAAAGGTGTGAAGACTGGCTTTAAGGGTATTAACGCGGCTGGTGTCATGGAAGCGCTATGGAAACCGCCCGAGAATGGGAAAGAAACTAAGCCAGAAGATAAGCAGCTTAGCTCACTAGAGCAAGCGACAGTCGAGTCAATTGAAGACAAGACTCGCTATCCAGGTTACGAAACGCTGATTCGCGTGGTTGCCTCATCTAATACAGCAGGGAAGTCGCAGGCGATGCTTAATAGTGTTGTGTCTGCCTTCTCTTTGTTCGACTCGACATCTAATAATGGATTTAAGTTTACGGTTAGTCGTAATATTGAAGAGTTCGTAACGGCGTATATCTTCCGCTTCTTCCCACAAGAAGTGAATTCAAACATTTTAAATACTGTCGAGCTCGCTTCAATCTTCCACTTGCCAGACCAAGGTTCTATCCCAACGTCACAGGTTCAGCGCCAAATGGACAAGCAAGTTGATGGTCCAACCCAAATTATGGACGAAGGCTTCCTACTAGGAACAAATGAGTTCCGTGGTGTCAAGAAACCGATCCGTCTTAGTACCAACGACCGTCGCCGCCACGCATATATTATTGGACAAACAGGTACAGGTAAGTCGAAGTTACTCGAGAACCTGGCTTTCCAGGACATGATGGACGGCAAGGGCTTTGCTTTTATTGACCCACACGGTGACTCGGCTGAAGAACTACTTGGCATGGTGCCAAAAGAACGTGTCGAAGATGTTATTTACTTTGCACCTGGTGAAATGGAAATGCCAATCGGGCTTAACCTATTTGAGTTCGACACGCCCGACCAACAAGACTTCTTGATCCAAGAGTCGATCGCTATGCTCTACAAGCTATATGACCCAGGCCACACAGGTATTGTCGGTCCACGCTTTGAGTCATGGTTCCGAAACGCTGCATTAACAGTTATGGCCGACCCAGCAGGGTCATCATTCCTTGATGTGCAACAAGTATTCATTGATCAGGCTTTTGCAGACGAGAAGATTAAATACGTACAAAACCGCATGGTACTGGACTTCTGGAATAAGGAAATGGCGCAAACAAGCGAATCTTCAAAGGGGGAGATGCTTGGGTGGTTTGCTAGTAAGTTTGGTGCATTCCTAGGTAATGAGATGATGCGTAACATCATCGGACAAACCAAGAGTGGATTTGATATCCGCGAGATCATGGATAATAAAAAGATCTTGCTGGTGAACCTTTCAAAAGGTAAAACGGGTGAGTTGAACTCACAACTTCTTGGTATGATATTTGTGATGAAGTTCCAGGCAGCAGCGATGGGTCGCGCAAACATTCCTGAAAATGAACGTGAAGACTTTTCTTTATACGTCGACGAGTTCCAGAACTTCGCAACCGATAGTTTTGAAAGTATTTTGTCTGAGGCTCGTAAATATCGCCTCAGCCTTGTGCTCGCGAACCAGTTCATGACACAGTTAACCGATAAGATCCGCGAAGCAATCATCGGTAACATCGGAACGGTCATCTCGGGACGTATTGGTATCACCGACGCCGAGTTGCTACAAAAGAAGTTTGCACCAACGTTTGACGCTGAAGATTTGACCAAGCTACCGAACTTTAAAACAATTACGTCGGTCATGATTAATAACGTACCGTCTGCAGCCTTCAGCATGACGCTCATACCTCCTATGGGTCAAAGCAACCCACAATTACGCGATGCGCTAAAGAAGCTGTCTGCAGCTAAGTACGGACGTCCACGCGCAGAAGTTGAACGCGACATCTTTGCACGCCTTGGAGCGGGGGATGCTGTAAAGAAAGCAAAGATGGATCAGTTGAAGAAAGCTCAAGAGGACAGGATGGCTGCGCTACAAAATAGTGGTTCGCGAATGCCGGCATCATCTCCAGCGGGTGGTGCACCAGGCCCTGCTGCGCCTGGTGGCGGTTCATCATTCCTGGATGAGTGGCTTGCGAAGCGTCAACAGATTACTGCAGTACCAGGTCAGCCCAAACCAGCGGCACCTGCACCAAATCCTGCCTTTGGTCCAACCGCTGGCGCTCCTGCGCCACAAGCTCAATCACAGCCATTTACTGCTACACCTCCATCACAACCATTCCAGCCGACACCAGCACCAGTAACTCCTGAACCTATCGCAGCGCCGCAGCCTGCGCCAGTAGAACCACAACCTGCGCCATCGCAGCCTGAAACTCCTGCTGAACCTCAGCCAACGTCAGCACCAGTCGACAGGTTCCATATCCGTGAACCTGACAATAATTCGGATAACGAAGTCCACGTAAAACTCCGCTAGTAGTAGCGGAGTTTTCTTTTATCTATTTGTGTTCGACGAAGGTTATTTTTTGCCAGTTACAAGTACACGGAAGTAGTCATATAGTATTCCGATAACCCAACCGATAATAAATGCACCGATCGTTTCGAAGCCCGACAAAGTATAGCCCAAGTTCTTTGCGACGAGATACACGGCAAGCACGAGGATGAAGGCGACAAATGCGCCAGAAAGGATCGCGTTTGGACGCGCGATGGTTGATCCAATGAATTCACTTGTCTTCTCGACAGCGGGTGAGTGAATAAATTTACTGAAAGCGCGTTCAACAGGAGGTAACTCTTCTTGAAGATGTTTCATCTGCTTCTTGTAGCTTGCAGTCTTTTCTTTCTTACTAATACCGCCACGGCGACGAGGTGTTGCAGGCCCTTCTTTTGGTCGGTTCTTCTCGGCGCTGCTTTTTTCAACGCCAATGGCAGATTCAAGCGCTTCAATGCGTGCTTTTTCAGCTTTCTTTTCGCCACTCTCAAGACCTTCAGCGCCAGCTTCTATCTTTTTATCAAGCGTCTCATATAATTCAGCTGAAACCTTAGGTGTTTCAACGTTATTCTCAGGTCCTTGTGGTTGTTGTTCAGAATTACTCATATATATGTATCCTTAAATCGTTCCGCTATTTAGATCACGTCGAATGAGGCGCACTTCTTTGCCGAGTTGTTTTGACCTTAGGAAGAAGTAGGTGACAACTGCAAGGACGATACCCGCAAAGAGCATGTTCTCTCGTGGTCCCGTACGTGGGAGTTCGGTTGTTACTTGTTCAATAACTTTTGGAGGAGCACAAACAACAGGGACGGTTACTCCAGTGATCGGGCTACCACCAGATTCAAAGGCGTTTTCGATGAGACAGTTGTATGATTCTGCGCTACTGAGTCCAGTTGGCGTCGCAGGAGTAGTTGGGAACAGCTGAACGGCGAAGGTTCGTGCCTGTTTTTCACCTGCTTTTAGCGTGATATCTGGCCAAGAGAGTGTTTTGGTCGTCTCGTTAAAGGTACCGCCACCAAGATCAATCAGTTTTGAATACTCTAATGTATCAGTAAGGACGTCTTCGACCTTTACTAGTTTGGCAGTACCACCCGTGTTCTCAAGGTTGAGTGTAAAGCTGAGCTTGTCATTTTCCTTAGCGGCAACTTTATTAGCCTCGATGTTACCTTGTGAAACGTTGACTGCTGTCTTTGTAGTGACGATTTTTGCAGGCGGAACAACTGGTGGAGGAACAACTGGCGGTGGGACAACTGGTGGAGGAACGGTTTGCGTTACCAAGTTTCCACATGCTTGCATGATGGCGAACCATCCAGCGTGTGCCGAGTAGCCGATCCATCCGTAGAAGTCATCGTATCCGTTCACGATGCTAAGAGGGCGACCGTAAATTGCACCAACTTGTGTACCTGCACTGTTTTTGACAGGGATAGCCGATGCGCCTTCGCGTGGCTCGCGTCCCCAACCAAGGTAGGTGGTAGGGAAAGTACCAAATTGTGCAGCGGCGATCTCGGCGCGGGTGATACCAACCGAATCCATGATATCTTTTAGGTTGGTGGCATTGCTATCGTATGGTGCGAGGAAGTTGTTCAGGGATTTACTTGACCCAACACCAAGTCCGCCGTATACGAAGTCAGCAGAACTTGAGGCATTTGCTGATTCTGGTGGCTGGAAAACAGCCAATGATTGCACAACGAGTGCCAATGCGACAAAGACAAGTCCCAAGCGGCGAGTCGTTTGTTCTTTTTTTAATCTTTTGGCGTAAAAGCCAAGTTGCCCGACCAATGCGGGGCTGAAAGACAGGTTCGATACTATTTTTCTAAACATTTTTGTTTTCTCAGATCTTTTTTTCGAATTACTATTCGAGTTAACCTCTTATGGCTAAGATTAGCATAAGAATTGTGTTCAGCGCAATACCTTAGTCAATTATATGTACATATAATGTAAGACACTTGAGTGAACCACCTTTTTCGGGTATAATAGTCGTAGTTAAACGACTGGAATCCAGACGATGCACAATCGATGCGTACGACTGATAATAGGGGAAAAAGAGGTTAATTAAAGTGGCTCAACAGAAAACAGACAAATCTTACGATGGTTCTCAAATTCAGGTCCTTGAAGGACTCGAACCAGTACGTAAGCGACCAGGTATGTACATTGGTAGCACCGGTTTCGACGGTGTGCACCATCTTATTAAAGAAATCGCCGATAACTCTATCGACGAAGCAATCGCAGGCTACGCAACAAAGGTTGAAGTAGTCATTCTTGCCGATGGCGGAATGAAAATCTCTGACGATGGACGTGGTATTCCTATCGACAAACACCCAAAGACTGGTCTTAGCTCACTTGAAACGGTGCTTACTGTTCTTCACGCTGGTGGTAAGTTCGGTGGTGGTGGATACAAGGTATCATCTGGACTCCACGGTGTTGGTTCATCGGTGGTGAACGCACTTTCAACGACGCTTATCGCTGAAGTCGTGAAAGAAGGCCAGCTCTATAGCATTGAATTCGAGCGTGGTGGCACAAAAGTACCTTTCAAAAAGGTTGGAAAAACCGATCGCAAAAACGGAACAACTATTACATTCTATCCAGACCCAACAATCTTTAAAGAAACAGTCGAATTCGACTACGAGTGGGTGGTTGATTACATCCGTCACCAGGCATACCTTACAAAGGGTATATATGTATCAGTTGTTGACCAGCGTACTAACAAACGTGCCGCTTTCTATTTTGAAGGTGGTATTCAAAGTTACGTAAAGCACCTCAATATCGGTAAAGACGTCACGACTGAAAATATTTTCTACGTCGAAAAAATGGTTGAAGATTCGATGATCGAAATCGCCGTCCAGTACAACGAAACGTACGTTGAATTAGTAAAACCATTCGCCAACAACGTCTTAACTCCAGACGGTGGAACACACCTCGTCGGATTCCGCTCGGCCCTTACTCGTGTTATTAATGAGTACGCTCGTAAAAGCAGCCTTCTTAAAGAAAAGGAAGATAACCTCACGGGTGATGACATCCGTGAAGGTCTCACTGCGATTATTCTTGTGAAACTCCCTGACCCTCAGTTTGAAGGTCAAACCAAGAACAAGCTCGGTAACCCAGAGGTTCGTCGCTACGTTGAACAAGTCATGAACGAATACTTCTCGTACTATCTCGACGAGAACCCAGCAATCGCCAAGAAAATTGTCGGTAAAGCACTGCTTGCGGCTCGTGCGCGTAAAGCGGCTCGAGCAGCCCGCGATAACGTTATCCGTAAGGGTGCACTTGATGGCCTTAGCCTTCCAGGTAAACTATCTGATTGTTCTTCTAAAGACCCGTCAGAGTCTGAAATCTACATCGTCGAGGGTGACTCGGCTGGTGGATCAGCAAAATCTGGTCGCGATAGCCGAACGCAGGCAATTTTGCCACTTCGTGGTAAGGTTTTGAACACTGAACGCGCACGTCTTGATCGTATGCTCGGTAACAACGAAATCGTCAGCCTTATTAAAGCTTTCGGTGTCGGAATCGGCGACTCATTTGATATTAGCGGACTTCGCTACCACCGCGTTGTGATCATGACCGATGCCGACGTCGACGGAAGTCACATTTCTACGCTTCTTTTGACCTTCTTCTTCCGCTACATGCCAGAAATCATTGCTGGTGGACACGTCTATTTGGCGAAACCACCACTCTTCTTGCTGCGACAGGGTACCAAAAAAGAGTACGCTTATAGTGACGACGAACGCGATGCAATTATTCAGCGTATGATCGCTGAACGTAAAGAAAAAGGCGTAAAAATTGATCCCGAGGCTGATCTTGTAAAGCAAGCTGGTATTACAATGCTACAACGCTACAAGGGACTTGGTGAAATGGACGCTGAACAACTTTGGGATACAACCATGAACCCTGAAAACCGTGTCCTACAACAAGTACGCGTGCAGGATGCCGAGAAAACAGACGCGATCTTTACCAAATTGATGGGTGATCAAGTCGACCTTCGTAAAGCTTTTATTCAAAGCCGCGCAAAGTCATTAAGTATAGAGGATTTGGATATTTAGTATGGACGACGAACAGATTTTTGATTCAGCAAACGCGGAAGAATTACCCGTAACACCAGAGGGCGAAATCATCATTGCGCCCCAGACTCACTCTCGTATTGTCGAGAACTTAACCGTTGAAAACGTCATGGAAGATAGCTTCCTTCGTTATTCAATGAGCGTGATCGTTGATCGTGCACTACCTGATGTTCGTGACGGACTCAAGCCAGTCCACCGACGTATCTTGTACTCAATGGGTGAACAAAACCTTCGTCCAACGGGTCGATTCCTTAAAAGCGCTCGTATTATTGGAGACGTGATGGGTAAGTACCACCCACATGGTGACAGTTCTATCTATATGGCGATGGTTCGTTTGGCTCAAGATTGGGTCATGCGCTATCCACTAGTCAACGGACAGGGTAACTTCGGTTCAATGGACGGAGATCCACCAGCTGCAAACCGTTACACCGAGGCACGCCTTGGTCGTGCGGGTAACGAACTACTTGAAGACCTAGACAAAGACACCGTAGACTTCCGTGATAACTATGATGGTAGTGAACAAGAACCTTCAGTTCTTCCAGCGCGCCTTCCAAACCTGCTACTAAATGGGCAGGTGGGTATTGCCGTCGGTATGGCAACCAGTATTCCGCCACACAACCTAGGTGAACTCGTTGATGCAACGATTCACCTTATTGATAACCCAGAAGCGGTCATCGAAGACCTAATGCAATTTGTTAAGGGTCCAGACTTCCCAACAGGTGGTATTGTTTACGGTGGCGCACCAATGCGACAGGCCTATGTAACTGGTCGTGGAAGCGTTGTTATCCGCGCAGTAACGAGCATTGAAGAGACTAAAAAAGGTCGCAGCCAAATCGTCGTTACCGAGATGCCGTATGGTGTAAATAAGGCAACACTCATCGAGAAAATTGCCGAATTACACAAGGACAAAAAGATCGTTATTAGCGATCTACGTGATGAAAGCGCCAGGGGTGCAGTCCGCGTTGTCATTGAGCTTCGTAAAGACTCTTACCCAAAGAAAATTTTGAACCAGTTATTCAAGATGACAGCGCTGCAAACGAGTTTTCATTACAACATGCTTGCGCTGATTGATGGTATTCAACCACGTATTCTTGGTCTTCAAGAGATCCTTCGTGAGTTCATCAAGCACCGCCAAGTGGTCATTCGTCGTCGTACCGAGTTTGAACTAAAAGCAGCCAAAGCTCGTGCGCACATTTTAGAAGGCTACAAGATTGCTCTCGATCACATTGATGAAGTCATTAAGCTGATTCGTGCCAGTAAGACTTCCGAAGAGGCACAGCTAGGATTGCAAGAAAAGTTCAAGCTTTCAGAGATCCAGGCACAGGCGATTCTTGCCATGCAACTCCGTCGATTGACTGGTCTAGAGCGTGACAAGATCGAAGAAGAACTAGCGCAACTATTGAAGCTGATCGCAGAACTCGAGAAGATTCTTGGCGACGAGCAAGAAATCTTGAACATCATCAAACAAGAACTACAAGAATCGAAAGACCGCTTTGGTGATGACCGACGTTCAAAGATTATGCCAAATGAACTTGGTAAGTTTAGCGACGAGGAACTCATTCCTGAAGAAGATTCTGTTATATTACTTACAACAGAGAATTATATTAAGCGTACTTTAGTCAGTGAATACCGACGACAAAATCGTGGTGGTAAAGGCAAGCGTGGCATGACTACGAAGGAAGAGGACGTCATCGACCAACTCATCCCAGCTAGCACCCATGACTACTTATTGTTCTTCACAAACAAGGGACGCATCTTCCGCCTTAAGGCATACGAAGTACCGGCTGCATCCTTGGCGGCGAAGGGCGTTGCGGCAGTAAACTTGCTTGCACTTCAGCCTGAAGAAAAGATTACTTCAATCATCCGACACGAGAAAGATTCGAAGGATGATGGCTACTTATTCATGGCAACAATTAAGGGAACCGTGAAGAAAACTCCATTTAAAGACTACGCAAATATTCGTACAAACGGACTGATTGCGATCAAGCTTGATGATGGTGATGAACTTCGTTGGATCAAGAAAACAACTGGCGAGAATGATGTAATCATCTCAACATCAGCTGGACAAGCGATTCGATTTGGCGAAGCAGATGCTCGTCCAATGGGACGATCTGCGCGCGGTGTTCGTGGAGTTCGCCTTCGCCCTAACGATAATGTTGTGGGAATGGACATCGTCTCTAACAACGAAGGAAACCTCTTGGTTATTAGTGAGTAC
>Ga0247817_10001026_pt1 | contig 14845 bp, 5 predicted proteins | sample UWRJL212509R1_FD_178010 | JGI IMG/M metagenome (GOLD analysis project Ga0247817, IMG submission 178010) | Plant litter microbial communities from Arlington Agricultural Research Station in Wisconsin, United States - UWRJ-L212-509R-1 | ecosystem: Environmental > Terrestrial > Plant litter >... | reverse complement strand
ATCGTATACCGAGACCTTATAAGAACTTCTAACGCGAGGGTCCTCCCCGTAATAATTTCTAACGCGAAGGTTTACAACGCCCTTAGACGCGCGACTGGAAGGGAGGACGACGCCAGTTCTTTAAACGCCGTTACAGTAACGTTCGCGAGGAAAGGTAAAATGGCTCTTAGAAGCTTTAACGTAATGGACGAGAGGGAATACGAGGTAATTTCCGAGATAGCTCTCGAGGCGGTTTTAAAAAAGGATTTCGCGGATCGAGCTTTAATCGATTCCCTAATAGCTTCCGAGGCCGTAAATTAATATAACGTTACCGTAACTTTAAAAGACTTTAGTAGCGCCTAGATAGGTAAATATTTTATTAGGCTAAGGAAACGTTATAAGGAGAAGGTAAAAAGGTCGATAGGAAGGTAGAGAAGATACTTAGTAAAGGATGGATTTGTTTAGATAACGGTTTAAGCGAATACGAACTAGACGACGAGTAGTTTTATTTCCTCTAATTATCTTCGAAAGCTAACGAAAGACTGGACAATAATAAAAAGAAAGTACGTAAAGTATAGTTCGTACCCTTCTAACTACCTAACGACGAGGAAAGTAAATACGAGATTATAACTAAAGCTATTAACGATATTAAAGCGGCCAGCTAATCGAGCGACTTAGCGTCCGAATCGTTAAAGGACGAGGTGGACGTTAAAGATATTAGCTTTACCGCCCTTTAGGAAAGGTAGGTAATCGAAGCTAACGGGGACCCCTTTACCCTATTAACCGGTACTAATCGTAAGAGAACGTCGTACGTAAAGATAAATATTAGAGCGGACCTTAAGGTAGATCCCGCTATTATATACTTCGATACAGGTAGCTTTACGAACGTCGCTGACTTGGAGTAAATTAAACGGTAGGTAGTAAACCCTCGCTTTAAGGCTATTCCTAACCATATACTTAAGGGCGTCGAAGGTAATAGAATATACGAACAGAAGGTCGAATTCGATTTCTATATAACCGGTAAAGTTAGTTATACTGATATTAACGGTTACTTTTACATTCGAGTAGATATTCTACTCTAACTCGGCCCGAAGATACTTATCGGTACGGACTTTATGGATAAATACAGCGTAAAGGTAAGTATTCGAAGGCGTAAAGTTACCTTTACGTTAGTCTTTAACATAAAGGTTCCTATTAAACTAGAACGTAGCCTAAAAAGAAGCTTTACCCGAAAAGTTACCGTAAGTTACTATATAGTAGTAAAACCTTACTAAAGTATCGTAGTTCTAGTTAACTATATCTCGCTACTAAAGCCCTTAGAGATACAAGCTAAACTATAACTATACTACTTCGAGTTATAGTATACGTCGGTTTTAAGCTCTACTATCGATAAGAATACGCCTTATATCGTAGTAGTTAGGAATAATACGGAGAAGGCACTTACTATTAGAAAGGGCGAGCGCCTAGGCCGTATCAAAGGATATACGGGCAGCGAATATGGTTTTAACGTTAATACCGCGGATGTAAATAAGGAGTTCCTTTATAAGCTTAACAGCTTACGATTACCCGAGGAATTCGCTTAATAAATAGTACGCCGTAATAAGGAGACGTTTTACGCTATAAGGGCGAGGATAAGGGAGTTGGAAAAGGATATTATAGCCGAGCATCCTACTAACTTCGACCCTACTAACTCTCGAACCAACTTTCGTACGCCCTCTTATAGCGTTAAAAAGCCCGCGGATATATTATTTATTACCTCCGAGAAAGGAGTATATATTTGTAGTAAAGATCCTAAATTCGCCTGATAAGTTAAGTTTACTATCGACAAACATAACGTATTCCGTAATAAGGGCATCGTCCCTATACCTGTTAAATAGATAATACGGATTAACCTAGTCGATAGTTGGTAAAGCTAAATTAAGTCTGTAAGACCCTACCCGCTAGGGTATAAAGATCGCGAGTTCCTCGACGAATATAACGATAAGCTTTACGCGGAAGGTAAATAGGTTTTTATAGATAAGCCGATACCACTCGCCTGCCCCGCGTTCGTAGTATAGAGGAAGGCTATACCTAAACCAAAAGGTAGGGTTATAATTAATCTTAAACTACTTAATAAAGTGGTTATCCCCGACGTATACCCTCTCCCCGATTAAGATAATATTATTAACGCGATATAGAGGAAGAAGTACTATACCGTTCTAGATACTTTAGGCTTTTTTTACTAACTACTAGTCCACCCAGACTACCGTAATCGTATAGTGGTTATTAGTAAGAGAGGCCTGGAAAGGTTTAACGTAGTATTTATAGGTTTTAAGAACTTACTAGCCTTCGCCTAACGATTTATAAACCGCCAGTTTAAAAACTAGCGCTACTTCGTTAAAGCCTATATCGACGACATTATTATCTTCTCTAACATTAAGGAGAAGTACCTTTAGCATCTCGAGAAGGTACTTAAGATCCTCTCTAAAGCCTAAGTATATATCAACGTACAAAAGTTATTTTCCGCCTACCCCGTAGTCCAGCTCCTTAGCTACGTCGTTAACGGTAAAGGAGTTTAAAAGACTAACGATCGTATTTCGGGCTTTTAGAAGATTAAGTTCCCTAATATATTAGAGAACCTCGAGATTTACCTAGGTATGGTAGGATAGTTAAGGAGAGGTATCGCTTAGTATAATGTAAAGGCTGGCCTGTTATAGAAAAGGAAAACTAAAATGCTTACCAAAGGACGGGAGAATGGAAAAATCGCGAATAGTACGTCGAAAAATACCTGTAAATCGTATACCTCGAAGGTTAAGTTTACCCCGACTTTAGTAGAGTTAAAGTCGTTCCGCTTACTTTAGGAGTATCTTACTTAACAATTTACTTTGTATTACTACTAACGAAATAAATACCTGTTCTTTAAAATCGACGCGTATAAAGAGGCGTACGGCCTGTTTATATTCTAACTTTAAGGGGAATAGGATAAAACCTCGATTTTAGGGAGAGATATCCCTATAGGAGATATCCTTCCCGTATATTTCCTCTCTAAAGTTACGATAAATATAGAAAAGGGTTATAGATTAACGGAGGCCGAGATCGCCGCCGTAGTTTAGGCTGTTAGGAAGCTAAGGAAAATGGTATAATCTAATATATACCCTCTTAATATCCTAACCAATTATATACTAACTAGCGGTATCGTTACTTATACATTACTTAAAACTATAAACTTCGCGAAGGTAAACGTTAAACTTACTAACGTAGCTAACTAGCTCTTATAGTTCGAAATTAAAATCTTCTATATCCCCGGTATACTTAATATAGTCCCTAACGTACTCTTAAGGCTACCTACGTTCGAATAGGATAATCCGGAAGTTTAAGGCAAAAAGTCCAATAAGCTGGATAATATCTAGTCGAACATCTTTAACGAAGCCGCGTATTACTAGAATATAACGGACGAGACGCCCCCGGTAGGAGAGATAGAGAACGTAGAACCGGTAATAAGCCCCGAATTTAAAGAGAAGGTTATCGAGGGGTACCTGTACGACTCCCGTTATAACCGTATTATTAAAGCTTTCCGCGAGAGAGAGGAATTAATGGCGAAGCTAGACGCTTAAACGGAGTAGCGTTACAAGATACGAGGGGAGCGAAAAAGAAAGCTAGGCGATTTCGAGGAAACGCCTCCCTAGTATTACCTAAGACTTACGGTTAGCCCGTTCGAGTAAAAGGAGGAACTTCTCTATTATATTAATAATAGTAATATCTACCGCCTGTATATCCCTAAGACGTATATCTATAAGATCCTCTACCTCGCCTACGATAATATATACTACTTCGGAGTTTACAAGATACTCGCCGCCCTAGATAGTATATATTTTTACCAAAAAACCTAGAACGTTTATAAGTACGTATAATACTACCTAACGTATAAAGCGAACTAGATAAATAGGAACCCTCCTTTAGGAGAGCTTAACCCTATCCGCGTATATTTATAACCGTTCTATACCATTACCATAGACTTTATCGGCGGCCTTTTCGAAATCCTATCGCGCGTTACAATATAGTAGATAGAGAGATACAATACCTTTAATATAGTATATACGGTAACTTGTAAGTTTAGTAAGAAGACCTTACTCCTAACAGGACACTTTACCTATATAGCCGCGGAATAAGCGAAGGTACTAATTCGTATATTTTATATATATAACTAGGGAATCCCAGTTCGTATAATTAGCGATAGGGACTCGAAATTCGTATTAGTAATCTGGAGAGAGATCTTTACCATCCTAACGGTATACCTTCTCTTCTTAACAACGTACTATACCTAGACGGATAGCTAGTTAGAGAGAACGAACTAGATAGTGGAAATCTACCTCCGCTACTATACGTTTAGTAACCCTAATATAGCCTAGGTATATATTCTTAGCGTAATCCAGTACAATATTAATAACAACCTAGTAGTAACTATCGGACGGTTACCAAACGAGCTAGTCCTTAGATTTAAGCCGCGGTCTATTATCGACCTCCTCGCTAAGAGCTAGGGTAAGCAGGTTATTAACGAGACCTTCGAAGCCCTACGCTCCTACTACCAACAGGAGGTAATACAGCTAATAGATATCGCTAGCGCTTTATTTAAGATAAGGTACGACGATAAGTATACGCCAATAAAGTTTAACGTTAGTAAAGAGGTATACCTCCGCCTTAGAAAAGGCTACTACCTCCCAAATAAGCTAAACCGTAAGCTTTCGCCTTAACAGCTTAGCCTATTTAAGGTCGTCGGGAAGATAGGTAACCTTACGTACAAACTCGATTTCCTAAGCTCTTAAAAGGTCTACCTAGTAGTATCGATAGCTTACCTTTAAAGGCTAACCTAAAGGGCGGACCCCTTTAGTAGGGAAGTATCTTGGCCAAGTCCAGTTAAGGTAGACGGCTAAGAGAAATTCGAGATCGAACGACTCGTAAACTATCGCGTAAAGTAGCGTGGAAAATCGCCGACGATTAAGTTTCTTATCCGTTGGAAAGGATAAGAGCAGAAGTACGATACCTGGGAGTTAAGACAGGAGTTAATGGCTAACGTAAGAGAGATAGTCGAAGGGTATAAGGCTAGGAACCCTATTAACCTAGAAGCCTTAATTAAAGAGAGGTAACGTAAGAAGGAGGAGAATGAAGGCCGAGTACTACGGAGAGTAACTAAATAAAGGAAGTAGGAGTATTTAGGCTTAAGGAGGCCTTTACAACAAGGCTATAGCTTTCCTTTATATCTTTATAATATTTCCTCTTACTACTAAGTAGTTCTAAACGGCTTTAACACCGTAGCTCGAATTTCCTACGTAAAAAGTACTCTTATTTATATTTTTCCTTCCATTTCCAATAAAAACGTAGCTAAAACTAAGGTTACGTACATACCTTTTAGTTCGTTATTACCTTTTAGCCCAAACTTCCGTACCTACCTTAAAAATTTTTAACCTATATAAAACACCAACCTTTTTATCTTCGTAACTATACCATACCTTTACTAAACCTTTACTATTTCTACGTTACGAAAGCGCTTTTCCTCCCCTCGCGTTAAGCGTTAATCCAAACGCGCGTACGTTATTAATTACTACGTAACCGCCGCTAGACGATACGAGTACCTACCCTTAACTCGAGTAACCTTCGCTTTACCGTTATAACCGTAATTAACGACGAGAAGCCGGCCGCGACCGGTGGCGAAAAGTAAGGAGAGCTTTAGGCGGAGACTAACAAGTATACGAACGAGTAGGAGCTTAACGTCTTTAAAGACCCTATTAATAATAACGACCTAGTTAACAACAACGACCTAGTTAATAACGACGACCCTATTAATAACGACGATAGTATTAGCTTAGATAATACTACTACTAACGGTAACGCCGTTAGCTAAGCCGATAAGGAAGAGGATTATAAAGAAATTAAGAACATAAGCGTAATAATCGTTACTAGCTACTACTAATCTAAGACGGCGCTCCCCCCTATAATAGGCCTAGTAAAGCGTATTCCGTCCGTGACCGAGAAGATAAACAAGAAGATATAAAAGGTTATCGAGGACTATATGTTTCTAAAGGGTATTATCACCTATAAAGGGCTTAACTTTATAATATCGAAGGACGCCGTTAGTAGGTTAAAGAGGACTATAATCGCGAAATATAAACGTTTCGTCGATATAACGTACCTTCTTATCGAATATAACAGCGATAAGACGATCGGAGACGACGAGTATCTCGACTATATTAGCGACAACAACCTCCTTTATATTATAAAATTACCCTATAAAGAGTTATAACGAATCGTTATCCCTAATACTAAACTCGTAATTACTTAGGTAAAGAACGACGACGACGAACTACTAAATCCGGTCCTATTCTTAGTTTTACCCAGAACGACGATCGACGTAGACCTATACGAGGCCCTATATAAGCCCGGCTACGTTACGTTTGGCCTATTTAAGACCACGCCTACAGAAAGGAATCCCTCGGGCGACCTAAACCTCTACTTAATAAAGGAGAGAGTAATCCAATAGCCCCGGGGTTATTGTAAGAAGGTAGCGGAGTTTTACGCTAGTATTACGTACAAGACTAAAGATGCGGATAAGGACGACGTCCCTATTATATACGAAGCTAGTCTCGACCTAACTACTGATAAGGATGTAAAAGAATAGGACTACTACGAGATTCGCTTAACGAACTGGTATATAATACTAGTAGGATTATTAGCGACGAAATACCTATAGTTTACGTAGTTTACCCAGGGCGCGGCGTATCGTCTTAAGCTAAACGAGGACTTTATCTACCAGGATATTATTAAGGAGGGCCGAATATCGCTACCTAAGATCCGCGCGCGGTACTACTTATAAGATATCCAAGATAAGAAAAGGTACGTAATTATTAGTAGTAAGGGTACGAAGGAGGAGAAGGACGAGAAGATAAAAAGCCTTAACGAAACCTACTTAATTACGGAGAGAAGATAGGTAGAGGAAGTAGTATTTACTACTTTTAAGGACAACCAGCCCCTATTACTCGAGACAGGAAGTATCTACGTCGGCTTTAATAATATACCCCCGATAAAGGACGAGTCGTACTTTAAGGATACCGAAGGCGTAGCTTTAGGCGAAGATAAGATTAAGCCTAGCGAATATAAGTAGCCTTTTAAGAAGGATAACTATAACGTTATTATTAATCTCGACGATAACGACGATAATATTTACCCGATTCTCTTAATAAACAAAAGGAAGCCTTAGCCTACGGTAACGCCTGATAAGCTAACGCCCGCGCTAATAAAGCCTAAGTCTATTAATACGCCGAGTAAGCCTAGTACCGCGTAGAAGACGTCTACGTCTACGCTAAGTAAGCCCGCCGTTACGAGAGCTAAAGCTACCCTATCGGCTTAAGAAGTAAAGAAGGCCGTTAAATTTACGGAGGACTGTATAAATATAAATATCGATAATAACTACGACGAGTCCAACGATATTAAATCCGACGGGGATAACTTTACGGTAGTAATAGGCAAGAGAGCTTACTCTCCGGGAGAATAGTAAAGGATAACAATATATACGATTAGGAAGAAGAAGAAGTCTATTACGGTAGACCAAGCTATATAACTAGCGAAAGAAAAGTTCCCTAAAGGGAAGCTACTTAAGGATACCCTAATAAACATTAAAAGTATTTTCTAAAACGCGGTAACGACAAAGGGCCGTAACAAATCGTACGTAAATAATAACTTCGTCCGAAGTACTACGAAGTCCGCGTACGCGGCGTAGGTAAAGTAAACGAACGGCGAAGAGGACGTACAGTTACCCCTTAAAGCTATATTCCTGGCTATTAGATTTTATAATCCCGTAAACGCGTCCTTTATAAACGAAACTTTAGGCGGATATATTTTAGATATAAACAGGGCGGACCTTCTCTAAGTTAAGGAGCTTTACCATAACGCCCCCTTATCCTAGAACCCCGGAGGCTACGGCGGAGAGTATATTATCATAGCCATTAACAACTATCTCGACAAGACCGTTAAGGAGGCTAGGCACGCGATCGACAACGAGTATAAGAAACGAATTAATAAGCTCGAAAAGCTCGTCGCTATACAAAGTAAGGATACTACGAGGATTAACGACCTCGAAGCGTAGTTCTTCGCCTTCGGAAAGATAGTAATAGACAGGCTTAATAAATTCGCCGAAAAGGATAACCTGGATAAGGCCAAGGACAAGATTAACAAGTAGGATAAGAGGGTGCTTAGGTTAACAAGGGGTATAAAGGAGCTAAAGAAGGTAAGCGAGAACTTACTTACAAGGATTAAAGCCGCGTAAACTACGCCGTAGGCCTAGCCAGCTTCCACCATTACCACCGTTTTACCCCAGATTACGAGAACGACTACGCCTACGTCGGCCAAAACTACAAGAAGTACTCCGAGACCCGCTACGACTACCGCGTTAGTTAAGCGAAAGAATAACGATAGCGTAGACGAGGAGTCGGTAAAGGAGGACCGGATGTAGGCGAAGAAGCGTAAGATGGAAGAGTAGATAGGTAAGAACAAAGGTAAGGGTAATTAAAGGGAGGAAGGATAATAAGGATAGGAACGTTACTCTTATACTACGCGTAGCTTTTCCTGTTTTCTATTTTAAATAACATAACCTCCGGGCTAATCCTCGAGGACGAGGAGATCTCTCTCCTCAGCCGCGGGGAGATGTTACGGTAAAGATACACTAGTTAAAGTAGGTAGACTAATAAGAGGAGAGCCATCCCCCTATGTATATGTACTACCTTAACCACCGTTAAGGTAGGCCATCGCAAAGGGAACTCTCCTCCGGCAGCAATTAAAAGTCACCTATTACCCAGTACCTAAAGTACAGTACCACTTACGTGCCCTGTACTCTAGGCAGTTTACCTTCACCTTGTAATCGTTCATCTACACTAAGTCATCGGGATAAATCCCAACAACTATAATAATTATTATAGCGTCGTTATAAACTAAGGCTATTACTTCGGGTATTTAGTTAAAGGTAGTTAACGGTAAAGATTAGTAGTAATTAGGAGATACCTATATCGTTTAATAAAATGGTTCTGTTCTAAAAAAAAGTGTACTCTACCCTATACTTAGCTTTGTAAAAAAAAAATACTCCCGACGTAAATCGAATTCACTGCCTCTCGCCTCTATATTACTGTTATATACCTTACCGGCTGCCAACCGCCCCGCCGTTACATGCCGTGCCGGCGACTGCGAAACCCTTATCGGCAGTGCTCGAACCTTGATTACGAGAGGGGATATAAAGGGCTGGCCGTAGGAGCTGCTCGCTCCTACTACTCTTCCTTCCTCCATCGTACCGATCATTCTGTCCGGCACCTTAAAATTGCCATCTATTACATCGCTTACTAAATATCGTAGGTATTGGAGATGCCTATAATACTTAGTAGTATAAGCGATGTAATAAGTAGTAATTTTAAGGTACCGGATAAAATAGTTAGTACGATAGAGGAAGGAAGAGTAGTAGGAGCGAGTTTCTATAGCTAGCCTTTTATCCCCGCTCGTAATTAAGGTTTGGTACTACTAATAACGGTTTCGTAGTACCGGTAAGGTAGTAACGAGGCGAGAGGTAGCGAGTTCGATTTACGTTCGGGAGTATTTTTTTTATAAAGCTAAATATAAGGTAGAGTATACTTTTTTTTAGAACAAAACTATTTTATTAAACGATATAAAGTATATTTTAGGATACGCTCGAGTTCGTCTGCGAAAGAATACGAGAATACTATAATAAGAAAAAGCTTAAGGGTTCTCGCTTAAAGAAGGGGGATAAAGTATTTTTAAAAATATTAAACTTTAAAATTAAGCGACTTAGTAAGAAGTTAAACTTTAAAAAGATCGGACTATTTAAAATTATAAAGAAGATTTTAATATTAAACTACGAACTCGCGTTACCGAAAACTATACGACTTAAAATAAATATTTTTTACGTATCCTTTCTTAAACTAGTACTTAAAAACGTTAAAGTCGATAATAACGCGGAAGTAAAAGACTACGAAGAAGAATTCGAAGTCGAAACTATACTAAACTTTTAAGTTAGTAAAAGGAAACTCGAGTACTTAATAAAATAGGTAAACTACGAACTAAAATCTAACTTATAGGAATCCCTTAAATATTTAAACTACCTGGAGATACTTTAGTAGTTTTATCGTTAAAACCTAGATCGATTAAGTTAAGTATAACTTAATCGAAAGAAGTAAACTTACAATCGGAAATTAAAACGTTTAGCGAAGTACCTTTCCTTAAACCTGGCGGATAAAATAAGGTTAATTTAAAAAGTACCTTTAGTTTTATATCGATAATTATAGTACCCCGATAAAATAATTCGTTAATATAACGTTAAGTAAACTTCTCTTACTATATTATAAAAAGAAGAGTTTATTAAGCCGTTAGGATAGATTTCTATAACTCTTTACGCTTTAAAAGAAAGTTAACGTAAAATTAACCCTATCGTAAAAAACCTTACGCTTGATATAGCCCTGGTAACGGTTAGTATTAGGGACGGTAACGTAAAAGCGTTAAGTACGGAAATAATTAAAATAAGGTATAAGGGATAGAACGCCGTAAAGATCGATATAAGCGGATAAAGTAACTTCGGAGGAGACCTTTTTAAAAGCGCGCCGGGAACGCTTCGAGATACCGTTAGTAGGTATTGTTAGGAGATAAAAGAGAAGGAAAATACTTACTATTCTTTATAGAAAAAGAATCTGAAAGGAGGGGAATTGTATTATAACCTAGTCCTAAGGCGGGATAACCAGGACCGTAAGACTAAGAAGGCTTAAGGTCGTTATAATAATTTAATAAGAAGGGGTTAGCTAATTAACTTGGTTAATTAGTTAGGAGCCGATATATTTTAACTCGGTATTAAAATAGTTTATATTAAGTCCTTTTATATAGTTAATTAACTAAAGGCTAATACCTTTTAACTTAGGCTCGGAACTAAAAGCGTCGGCTTTCCTATACTACTTTTTAATACCTAGGTAGATTAGTATAAAAAGATTAGTAAATAGCCCTTATATAAGAAACTAGTTTTTATTCCTTACGTAAATAATATATATTCTCGTTTATAATCTTATAAGTATCTTTTTTAAACTCTTTATAAAATACCTTAATAAAGACGATAATACTACCTATTTAAACCTTACGTAACCTTTATTTACCCTATTATTAAGAACTATTACGGCGTACTACTTTGTAGTCTAACTCTTAAAGTATAAGTTATAACAATACTAAATATATTTTCCAGCTTTTACTAATCGTCTTTATACTTCGTAAGCGTCTTCCTTCCGTCTTTAAACTCCCTCTTCCCCTATCTCTTAACGTCTTACCTTAGTATTCTTTTAGTATTACTTTATATCGTTTAATAAAATGGTTCTGTTCCAAAAAAAAGTATACTCTACCCTATACTTAACTTTATAAAAAAAAATACTCCCGACGTAAATCAAACTCGCTACCTCTCGCCTCTATATCGCTATTACTACCTTACCGGCCTACTAGAGTAGACTAAACTACGAAACTCTTATCGGTAATACCAAACCTTAATTACAAGCGGGGATAAAAAGCTAGCCGTAGGAGCTCGCTCCTACTACTCTTCCTTCCTCCATTATACCAATTATTCTATCCGGTACCTTAAAATTACTACCTATTACATCGCCTATATAAGTATCGTAAGTATCTTCTAATTACTACTAGTCTTTACTATTAACTAATAACCTTCGACTAAATACCTAAAGTAAGAGTTCCGGTTTATAGCGAAACCATAACTATTACAGTAAAACGGCCTGTCCTTTTAAAAGAATAGGCCTAGGTAATTCGGTATTACCTTTAAGGAGGCCCGAATATACCCGTAAAGCTCCTCGATAACGAGGAACTTTTAGCTATCGTCGAGGACGGCTATATCTTATCTAGGATAAAGAGTAATAAACCAAAGCAGGGATTCTCGAAGGAGGTAAAACGCCTTTACGAGGTAGATAATACTATAAAGGTCTGGATCGACTAGGTAATTCGGATAAGGAAGTTTGTAGAGGAGTATTAATTAGACCCGCTAAGACTTTGCGTCGATAAGTATATTACTATATCTGTATTAAAGGATACCTAGTATAATGCCCGATTATACTATGCCTAATTATATTATGCTCGATTACACTATACCCGATTGTATTATACCCGGTTGTACCATACCCGATTATATTATGCCCCGATTGTCCCCTTGTTTCTGTAAAGCCCTGTACTAGGTATTACTTTATATATCGTCGATATCGGTATCGTTTAGTTATACTTAAAGCTAGGGTATACTACCTACTATCGTCGGTAATCGCTATCGTCTAGGGGAAATAGTATCGCGTTACGTTAGTAAAAGGCCTCTAAATCTTCCGGCTAGGAAAGTTAGGCTGTACAGCTATCCAGTATAGTTTACTATTTAAATAGGGGTTTCTATACCTTTAAACAAATACCCTATACCTACTTTAATTGGTATATATAGGTCGTCGTTACTAAAGTAAGCGGTTCGATACGTATATAATAGGACGTACAAGTTAGGGGTTCGGCCGTAAAGATAGTAAAAGATGTAAATTAAATTAACTATCTTACTCTTTTTACCATACTTAAAGGGCCCGATAAGTTTAATTATACGTAATTACGTTACGTAGACTACTGTAGCACGTTAGAGAGGAGTGGTGTTAATGATTAAACTAAAACTATCGAGGCGCGAGAAACGAATAATATACCACCGCGTTAGTGGCTTAGCCGGCTAAAACGCCACATCCACTGCCCAGGGGCGGGAACGCTACACAGGGTGCACCCTGCACCCTGACTTATTAGAAAGAAGAGACTATTTACAGTGGAAGAGAAAGGCCTAGATATAGGCGTTAAGCTGGCTTTTAAAGCTTTCTGTAAAGTGGAGTATAGAGGTCTTCTGTAGGGCAGAACCCTCTGGAAAGTGGTAGCATTTTAGTTAATTCTACGGGGTGGTGCCCCCTATAGATCAGTGGGCCCTGTGGGCCCTGTAAGCCAGGGCACCTGGTAGGCTAGTGCGCTTTATAAGCTAGTGCGTAACCCTAATCCAGAGTACGTAACAGCTATACTTTAACAACTGCTAACTTAAAACCCGATACTACCTGCTTCTCCGTATTATATATCCGCCGTTAAGTAATATAATATCCCCTTTTCCTTTTATTTCTTAAACTAACCGCGAATCTAAACTAACTCCCGAAGCCTCGGCTGGTAAGTTAGGGTTACGTTTTAGGGTGCAGCTGCACCTTGTGTAGCGTTCTCGGCTATAGATAGTGGATGTGGCGTTTTGGCCGGCTAAGCCACCTACGCGGTGGTACATTATTCGTTTCTCGCGTTAGGGATAACCCGAGGGGAGCGTAACGTAGGATAAAGGGGTGGGCAGAGAGATTATTTACTTCTTGCAAATAAGATAACATATTTATATCATTATCCTTCTTAATTAGCTACCAAGTGTTACCGAATAAAGCCTTTAAACCTAAATCGAATCTTGTTCTATAGATCTTTTACGTAACGAGCAGCTTGCATTCGTCCTTATATCCAGCCTTAGCGAGATTAGTACATCCATACCTACCTTTGTCTCCACACGGTGGTTACTAGCTACTGCCACTCTGCCTTCCCACCGCCGGCAAATGCCTCCTCACTCCCGCCCTCCCGGGTACTTATGTTCGAAAGGACAACACCCGTGCCGTTTCTATCCTGTCCCGATCCCCTGATATGACACCCTCTCTCCATCTTCCGCGGCCCAGCCCTTGGATCAGATCCCTTCCGGCCGCCCCATGCCTCGAGCGCAAACACGCGGCGCAGCAGAATCCAGAGGAAAGGCACATTGGCAATGATTATAGCTGTGCTCGCTTCACCGTTGTACCATGCGAGGAAGACGAGATCGTGCGGCATGACAAAGTTGTAGTAGCGGTTGAGTATGGCGAGGAGAACGACGAGCACGCCGAGGCTGAAGACGAAGCAGAGAACGAGTTTTTGGTGGAGGGGAAGCCGTGCGCGTATGATCATTGGGAGAGGGATGGCGAGGATGAGGAGGTCCGAGGAGATGTGGAAGGCGGTAAGGGTGATGAGGTGGTGGTGGTAGGTTTTGCATTGGTCTGTGGTGGTTGGTGTTAGCTAAGGCGGGCTTAAGGGGGAAGCGGGCGATAAGAAAATGAGAGCGCACCGTTGCCGGGTGGGATGGGGACTGCCCAGTATTTAGTCATTGGGCGACACCAGATCCCGAGGTAGAGAGTCTGGATAACTGCGAAGCCGAGGATGCAGTAGACGGAGGTGACTTTGACAGCGAGGTTTTCGGGGAGGTTAGAGCTAAGGCCAGAGTGTTAGCAATGCTATAGCTCTAGTACCCTCGTAAACATCACTCTCCCTAGGTGAAGAAGAACGGTGAAGACGTACGTTAGCCGAAAATACAGAATCAACAAACACGCCTTGACTAGCCACAGACACGCGACCATCCCCTCCTCTAGCGCCACCAACATCTTGCTCCCCCAGACAGCCTTGTCTCTCTGTTCCTCTGTCCAGCCGTCCGTTTCGCCGTCCTCGACGTAGTTGCTCCCATTTGCGGCGACTTCATTTCCAGAGTACGCGACCACCACCAGGGATGCAAAGGCAAGCACCATGAGGTAGTCATCGGCGGCGAGGCGGCGGAAGAACTTTGACAAGGACGCCCGGCAGGCGTCGATTCTTCTGTGGGGCTCGAATGACGAAGCAGAGTTGGACTTGGACGAGGTGGAAAGGTGGTTGCCACCCGAGATCTGGAGGTATCGGGACGCGAATCTGGCGACGAGCGAGATGAAGGCCACGGCGACGAGGGTCCATGATTGTATGAGGAGGGAGCGGGAGGGAC
>Ga0247817_10001025_pt1 | contig 14848 bp, 12 predicted proteins | sample UWRJL212509R1_FD_178010 | JGI IMG/M metagenome (GOLD analysis project Ga0247817, IMG submission 178010) | Plant litter microbial communities from Arlington Agricultural Research Station in Wisconsin, United States - UWRJ-L212-509R-1 | ecosystem: Environmental > Terrestrial > Plant litter >... | reverse complement strand
CTATGATATTGTGGTTAAAGGGCATGGGGGAAAGATAGGCGTTGAAAGCCAGGACGGCGAAGGAACTGTTTTTACTGTACAATTGCCAATTGCTGCCCTATGAAAACCAGGACGAAATTATTTATATGTTTACTATTGGTTGCTCCGGCAACGTTGTTCGGGCAAGTGGCTATTCCGCTCAAACCTGTTGAGTTTAACTCCGAGGCTGACACGATGAAGGTTATGGGGCCTTGCAGCCTTCAATACCTGCCTGAAACCGAAACCAAACTAAGCTTTAAACAGGTAACAAATCATTCCTTTATTACTCGTTTTTCGGATGTTGGTACGATAGAAAAGGGGGCTACACGGACCAGTACTTTTTGGCTTAGATACAGGGTACAAAACAACCTTGACTACCCATTAGAGATAAGTATACCCGAAAGACAAGCCCGGGCTGATGTTTATATCTCTACAGATACGGCCCACTGGAAGCATTTTGTTACCGGATTTGATATACCATGGAGCCGGCGCGACGGTTTAAAAAAGATAGTTAACATCACCTATACCATACCCGCTCATAGCATTATTAACGTTTACGAAAGAGACGAGGGCATTAAGCCGCAAGAGCTGTTAACAACAGGCTTTCCCCTTTACACAGCATCATCTATTATTAAGCAGAGTTATAATAATAATGACGATCAGCAAACGGGTTTAGACTTATTTAATGCTACTATTTATGGTTTTTTTTTATTTGCAGCGCTGGTAAGTTTTTTCTTTTATTATGTTGTACGCGAGAAAGAATACCTTTTCTACGGCATAGCAGTGCTACTGAACGCTATCGCCTTATCACCCTATACCATTTTTTTGATTAAAGAAATTCCAAGAAGTTATTCGTATCCGTTCAGAAACGCAACATACCTTATTAGTTGGTCAGCATTTTTATATAGTATCACGCTCTTTCTGCGAATACCAAAGCATCATCCTTTTTGGAATAGGGTGTATTTAATCAGCCTTACCCTTTTTACGGCGATCATCGCTCTTAATAATTATGGTAAATATATTACAGCAATAGCGTTTGATAGTTATTCAGCACCTCTAAACGTGGTATTAAATATATCCATTGGCCTTGTTAATCTTCAGATTATCGTGATCATCGCCATTGATTTGCTGAAAAAGAGACGCGAAGCACAATTATTTATGTTGGCAATATTGCCATATCTTTCTATGAGTCTATATAGTAATATATCAGGTTTATATGGTAAAACCGTAATTTTTAAATACGGTGTGTTAACACTTGTTTGGGCACTGGCTGTTATAAGCTGGATATTATTTGATCGATTTAAGACCCTGCAATCCGAAAACGCCAGGCAGCTGTTAGAGCGGGAGGAAGAACGCAACCGTTTGATATCACAACAAAAAGAGGAACTGGAGATACAGGTAGCCAATCGCACTGCCGAGTTGAATCAGTCACTGAATAATCTTAAAGCCGCTCAAAACCAACTCATCCAGTCAGAAAAAATGGCCTCGCTGGGCGAGCTTACCGCAGGCATAGCGCACGAGATACAAAACCCCCTGAACTTCGTTAATAACTTCTCAGAAGTAAATGCGGAACTAATAGATGAAATGCAGCAGGAGATTGAAAAAGGTGATTATGAAGAAGTAAAAGCTATAGCCGGGGATATAAGAGACAATCAGCAAAAGATCAGTCAGCATGGCAAGCGTGCAGATTTCATTGTAAAAGGCATGTTGCAGCACAGTCGTACCAGCACCGGCGAGCGGCAGCTAACAAATATTAATATCCTGGCCGACGAGTTTTTAAAACTTAGCTATCATGGGCTGCGGGCTAAAGACAAGAGTTTTAATGCGGAGTTAGCAACAAATTTTGATGATACCTTACCTAAAGTAAATGTCTCTCAGCAGGACATTGGGAGAGTTTTGCTGAATTTGTTTAACAATGCCTTTTACGCGGTGAACAAAAAGAAGCAAATACGTGGTGCCGACTACAAGCCAGAGGTAACCGTTTTAACCTCGATGGAAAATAATATGGTAATTATTCAAATAAAGGATAACGGTATTGGAATCCCGGAGGCAATCAAAGATAAAATTATGCAGCCATTTTTTACAACCAAGCCTACAGGTGAGGGTACAGGTTTGGGCTTATCGCTTAGCTATGATATTGTTGCCAAGGGGCATGGCGGCTCTATCGCGGTGGAAACGAAAGAAAATGAATTCACGGCGTTTACCATAAGCATTCCTTTTGTTTAAAATATAGCGGTATCACTTTAAATAGCTACTTTAGCTACAGTAAAAAGATAAGTATGCAGGTCTTTTATTTCTTAGCCATTTTATTTTTAGCCTTTCGTTTTAAGAAAGACTTTCGCTTTGTACCCGCATACGAAAAGTGGAAGCCTTTTTTTAATTACGCTTGGTTAGCCATGTTGCTGTATGCTTTTTCACAACACCAATTTGGCGACATAGCAACAGGTTTTATTGGCATACTTCTCTTGTCCGCCGCGCTTTACTATCTGGAAAAGGAGCCCGACTTTAAACCGCTCAAATTTCATCTCCAGTCGCACTATCCGCTGCTGGCGGTAGGGCTGGTCGATAACCTTACACAACTCCTGTTTCCTGCGTTTTATGAACATTGGGACACCTATTTTATTTTTGCAATATTGGGATCTTTTGGGTGGATTTACGCCCGCTGGGCCACTGCCAAAAAACAGCGGGAGGAATTATTAAAGGCCAATAGCCGTAACGCTGAACTAGACAGATTGGTCAACGAACGCACCGCAGAACTGACGAGCCAAAAAAACGAATTGCAGGCAACGGTAAAATTGCTACAGGCTACACAGGCTCAATTGATCCAGCAGGAAAAACTTGCTTCGTTGGGTGAGTTGACCGCCGGCATTGCGCATGAGATACAAAACCCCTTGAATTTCGTTAACAATTTTTCAGAAGTGAGTATGGAGCTGATCGATGAGATGACGGAAGAAATTGAACGTGGCAATACTACCGAGGTTGTGGCCATTGCAACAGATTTAAAACAAAATCTGCAAAAAATCATCCACCATGGTCAGCGGGCCGACGGTATAGTTAAAGGAATGTTACAGCACAGTCGTTCAGGCGGCGATAGTAAAGAGCCCGGTGATATCAATAAGCTGGCTGACGAATATTTGCGATTAGCATACCATGGTCTGCGGGCCAAGGATAAAACCTTTAATGCCAGCTTGATTACAAACTTTGCGGATAATTTGCCAATGATTTCCATGGTTATGCAGGATGTGGGCAGGGTATTGCTAAATATGTTTAATAATGCGTTTTATGCCGTGCAGCAAAAGAAAGCATTACTTGGTGCTGATTTTAAACCTACGGTGGAAGTGACTACTTCGCTCCACAATAAAAATTTGCAAATCGCGGTGAAGGATAACGGAACAGGCATCCCCGATGCGGTTAAGGAAAAGATAATGCAGCCCTTTTTTACTACAAAACCTACCGGTGAGGGCACGGGATTAGGGCTTTCGCTGAGCTACGACATCATTGTGAAGGCGCACGGCGGCAGCATAGATATTGTAAGTACAGAGGGCGAAGGCGCAACATTCATCATCAGTTTACCGGTTTGAACACTAGGGTAAAATCTGAATAGGCGGTAGAGCATGACATCTAAAAACAGAAGGTTAAGTTATATATAGATGAAGATACTAGTAGTTGATGACGAGGCTGATGTACAGCCCCTTTTTTTACAACGTTTCCGCAAAGAGATACGGGAACACGAGTTGGAATTTGACTTTGCGTTATCGGGAGAAGAGGCTCTTACTTACCTCGAAGCAAAGCATTCAGAAGTTGTTCTTATCCTTTCGGATATCAATATGCCGGGCATGAGCGGAATCGACCTCTTATCACGCATAAGGCATCAATATGATGCGCCGCCACCGGTGGTGATGATGATAACGGCCTACGGCGACGAAGAGAATCACCGGAAGGCAATGGATAATGGCGCCAATGATTTTTTAACAAAACCACTCGATTTTAACTTATTAAAACAAAAACTTAAAACCTTAGCAACATAATGGCCAAAATATTGGTGGTAGATGATGAGACCGACCTGGAGTTACTTGTCAAACAAAAGTTCAGGCGCAAAATAAGAGAGAATATTTACGAGTTTATTTTTGCGCATAACGGCGAAGAAGCGCTGGACATGGTAAGGGAACATAACGATCTCGATATCATCCTAAGCGATATCAATATGCCCGTTATGGACGGACTGACGCTGCTAAGCCGATTGCCTGAAGCCAACCCAATGATTAAAACGGTAGTTGTTTCCGCTTATGGCGATATGGGCAATATCCGTACGGCGATGAACCGTGGGGCATTCGATTTTGTATGTAAACCAGTGGATTTTGACGACCTGGATGTTACCATGGAAAAAACCATCAATCATGTAAAGCAGATGCGCACCACCGTTGCCGCTATAAAGGAAAACAACATTCTGAAAATGTATGTGGATGAAAATGTCCTCAATTTCATGACGCATAAGGAATTTGAAGGCAGTTTGTTAAAAAATGAGGTATTGGACGCCACCGTAATATTTTTGGACGTGTGTGGATTTACGGCGATAACCGAACAGGCACCTGCGAATGAAGTGGTAAAACTGCTTAACGACCTTTTTGATAAGATCGTTAAAGAGATTATAGAACAGGGTGGACACGTGGATAAGTTTATGGGCGACGCTGTAATGGCTGTTTTTAGAGGTGATTATCATCTTGACCGAGCAATTGACGCTGCGTTGGCGGTTAAAGCGCAAATGGGCGGAATGGCACCTATAATGATTGGTGAAAGAAGCTATCTGCCGGAAATAGCCATCGGTATTAACGCGGGCGAAATGATATCAGGTAACATAGGGTCGGCTTCCTTAAGGCGTTTAGATTACACAGTAATTGGCGATGTGGTTAACTTGTCTCAGCGCTTGCAATCTGTTGCAAAAGCCAATCAGATCATAATTACTGAAGCTGTTTATAACCAGGCGAAGGTATCTTTTAGCTGCGAAAAAATAGGTGAAGTGAGTCTGAAGAACAAAAGTAAAACAGTAGTAATTTACGAAGTATTGGCGTAATAGAACTATGCAATTCAGGCAGGCGGGTAAATACATTCTTAATAGGCTGGTAAAAGAATTGCCCCCTCATTTGTCGTACCATAATGTTAATCACACAATGGACGTATACAACGCCGCTGAACGCATAGCTGAACTTGAAGACATCAGTACCCATGATAAAAAGCTGTTGCTAACGGCGGCCTGGTATCATGATTCGGGGTTTCTAAAAATTGCCAAAGGGCATGAAGAAGAATCCTGCAAAATTGCGCAGCAGACGCTGCCGCAATATGCTTACGATTCTGAAGACATAGAAAGAATATGTGCAATGATAAGGGCGACCAAAGTGCCGCAGTTGCCACAAAATTATTTGGAGCAGATATTGGCCGATGCCGATTTGGATTATCTGGGGCGAGATGACTTTTTTACAATCGGCGATACGCTTTATCAGGAGCTACTGTCATTAGGAGCTATCAACAATGAAACGGAATGGAACGAGTGGCAGTTGGAATTTCTTACCAGGCACCGGTATTTTACAAAAACAGCGCAGTTGACACGGCAGGAAAGAAAAGAAAATAACCTGGAGCAGATAAAAAGGAAACTAAAGAAATAAATTCAAGATGAATACAATAACATTACCCTACTGGTTAAAAGATACTTGTTATACAGTTTTAGGGATACTATTTTGCGGATTCGCTCTTAAAAGCTTTTTAATACCTAACCAGTTTTTTGACGGCGGGGTTACGGGCATATCTTTGTTATTGCATGAGTTATATCATTTTAACATTGCTTATGTTATTATTTTAGCAAACGTGCCATTCATTATCATGGGGGCCTTTCAGGTAGGCAAAACATTTGCCATAAAAACCAGTGTAGCTGTAATTGGCCTAGGCATATGTTTATTGTTTATGCCTTATCCGCAGGTTACCTCTGATAAGTTGCTGGTTTCTATTTTTGGAGGCGTATTTATGGGTATAGGTGTAGGCTTGGCCATTCGTGGTGGCTGTGCGCTTGACGGCATTGAAGTACTGGCATTGTATACAGGCAAACGCATCAGCTTTACCGTCAGTGAGATCATCTTAGGCATTAATATCATTATCTTTCTGATCGCGGCTATCGATCTGGGGCTTCCCACAGCGTTATATTCTATATTGACCTATTATGCGGCCTCCAGAACCATCACCTTCGTTATAGAAGGGTTAGAGGAGTATACCGGCGTTACCATCATATCAGGTCAAAGCGAGCAGATCAAGGAGCAACTGGTAATGACGCTGGGCAGGGGAATAACCGTTTACAAGGGCGAACGTGGTTTTTTGAAGGAAAGTTTTGACGTTAGCCAACCGGTTGATATCGTGTTTACCGTAGTAACCCGTTTGGAGCTGCGCCGCCTTAATAAAATTGTGCGTGGCATTGATGCAAAAGCCTTTGTATTTACCAGCGTTATCAAGGAAGCCGCAGGCGGCGTGTTAAAAGCAAGGGCACGGCATTGAGTGAAATTTTTGGAGATCAAAATCACATTTTCATTGAGATGAACTGCTGAATAAACATTTTGGTTGCAAGGGAGGGCTATTCCCATAACCTTTATTACGTTGCCTTCTTCTACCATGAGTAGCTTCATTGTCAACAACATCAGTAATATTGACATTAATAAAATCAGCAACTCCGGATGATGGTGTAATTGATGGCCAGCTTGCTGTAATCCTCAAAAGCAAGTTTTTTTGGTGATGTTTGATAGAGTATCAATAAAAAGCCCCTAAATCATTGATTTAAGGGCTTAATGAAGCATTTGACGTCAGCTTCAGTACTCAGAGCGGGAATCGAACCCGCACTCCGTTTACGGGAACAGGATTTTAAGTCCTGCGTGTCTACCAGTTCCACCATCTGAGCAGGTGTTAACCTTTTAAAAATAAAACCCCTCTGTATAATTCAGAAGGGAGTTATTGGAGCGAAAGACGAGATTCGAACTCGCGACCCCGACCTTGGCAAGGTCGTGCTCTACCAACTGAGCTACTTTCGCATTGGTGTTTCCGTTTAGCGCTTTTGCGTTTGCGGAGTGCAAATATAGACAGTTTTAAAGTTTATGCAAGAGTAAATTTAATAATTTTTTAAAGTTTTTTATAAGTGGCTGGCAGTCAAAACATCATTTATCAAATCGCTCTCAAAACCCCTGCCCATAGCGTACTGATGCAGTTTATATCGGCGTTTGTAGGCATCTTTCTCTTTTAATAAAGCAGCCTTTTTTTCAATTATGTTGCGCAGGGTCTCCAGATAGTCGTCGTAATTAATGTTGCCTAGCGCTTTTTTTATCAATACATCGGGTACTCTTTTTAATTTAAGGCCCTGTTTTATCTTAATCTTCCCCCAGGCGTTCTGCCTGAATTTCCCTGTAGCGTATGCCTTTGCAAAGCGTTCTTCATTTAAAAAACCAGCCTCAATCAGCCTTACAATAATATTTTCTACTGCAGCTGGCCAAAGTCCCCACTCATATAATTTATCCCTAACTTCCTGCTGTGCCCGCTCCTGGTAGGCGCAATAATGCCCCGCTTTTTCAAGCGCCAGCTTCTCGTCGGTTATTTTTTGTTTTTTAGGAGCGTCCATCAAAACCAAAAATGCCAAAAATTTCTTCTATTGACAGAAATATAAGCAATTTAGCGTTAATATGCTTAGCAATCAATACTCCATTCAGCAGATTAAGGCTATTATTAAAGCCGAGGGCGACATAATTACCGATGATGTTATAAATGTGTTGCTTACGGATAGTCGCCGTATTACCAACGCCGCTGAAGCCTTGTTTTTCGCGCTAAGCGGCAGACGCAACGGTCACGCTTTTATTGCCGAAGCTTATGCCGCAGGTGTACGCAACTTTATAGTTAAGCAGGGGCCTGAGATAAAACTTCCTGATGCTAATTTTTTGATAGTGCCCGATGTGCTTACGGCCTTGCAGCAACTAGCCACCCATCACCGGGATCGCTTTGATATTGAAGTAATAGGCATTACCGGCAGTAACGGCAAAACCATTGTAAAAGAGTGGCTTTACCAATTGTTCGCAGTTGATAAAAACGTAGTGCGTAACCCTAAAAGCTATAATTCGCAAATAGGAGTACCACTTTCGGTTTGGCAGATAACTGATAAAAATGAACTGGGCATTTTTGAGGCGGGCATATCTGTGCCCGGCGAAATGGCGCATTTAAAAGAAATCATTAAACCATCTATTGGTGTGCTTACCCATTTAGGCCCTGCACATAACGAAGGCTTTGAAGATTTTAAGGACAAAGTGCGCGAAAAGTTAAAGCTATTTGTTGGCTGCCGCTTAGTAGTTTATAATTACGACCAGGTTACTGAATACAAGGACGAAATAATAGCCGACACCTGTTTTACCTGGAGTCGCACCTTCCGCCAGGCAGATCTGTATGTTTTTAGTGAGACGGTGATCTCTAAAAATTATTACCTGCGGGCTGAATACAAAGGGCAGGAAATTGAATGCCTTGTGCCTTTTGTTGATCAGGCATCTGTTGAAAATGCCATAACCTGCTGGGCAACCATGCTGGCTTTGGGCTATTCGCCTGTTGATGCTGATAAACGGATTGAGCATCTAAGCCCGGTAAGTATGCGGTTAGAACTTAAAACAGGCACTAATGAATGTTCTGTTATTGACGATACTTACAATTCTGATATACAATCACTTGAGATAGCACTAAACTTTTTAAATCAGCAAAATCAGCATAAAAAACGAACGCTTATTTTATCAGATATATTTCAGTCGGGCTTAACCGAAGAGGTTTTGTACAAACAGGTTGCCGAATTGGTAAATAATAAAAATATAGATAGGTTTATTGGGGTAGGTGAGGCGCTTATTGCCCGGCAGGATAGCTTTAACGTGCCTGATAAGCACTTTTTTAAAGACACGAGCGCCTTACTGGCGAACCTAAACAGTTTACGATTTAGAGACGAAACGATACTGATAAAAGGATCGCGCAGTTTTGAGTTTGAGCGGATAAGCAGGTTACTATCACAGAAAAACCACGAAACAGTGATGGAGATAAACCTGAATGCCCTACTCAACAACCTGAATTATTATAAAGCCAAACTAAAGCCCGGCGTTAAGGTAATGGCCATGGTAAAAGCGTTCTCGTACGGTAGCGGAACGTTTGAGCTGGCCAATATGCTGCAGTACAATAAAGTCGACTATCTGGCAGTGGCTTATGCTGATGAAGGTGTTTCGCTGCGGCAAGCCGGAATTACACTGCCCATAGTGGTGATGAATACAGAATATTCTGCCTTTGACAAGCTTGTTGAATATAAGCTAGAACCTGTTATGTACAGCTTTGGCTTGCTGGACGAGTTTGTTAAATACGCGCAATTGAACGAGATCTCCGCGTATCCTGTGCATATTAAAATAGATACCGGCATGCACCGTCTGGGCTTTGAAGAGTTTGAAATTGATACGCTGTGCGATATGCTGGAGATCAACAAGTTTATACGCGTTAAATCAGTGCTCTCGCACCTGGTAGCAAGCGATGCTGCTGAACATGATGGCTTCACTCAAATCCAGATAACAAGATTTGATTCAGCTTATAAAAAAATTGAAGAGGCTTTAGGTTATACTGTAATAAAGCACCTCTGTAACACATCCGGAATTACGCGTTGGCCGGCAGCGCAATATGATATGGTAAGGTTGGGTATTGGGCTTTACGGTGTTGATGCAGCGGTGTCGCCTACAGAAAGTGGGTTACAACCAATTGCTACGCTGAAAACAAGTGTATCGCAAGTGCGTAAAGTTATAGCTGGTGATACGGTAGGCTATTCACGTAAAGGATTAATGGCCGATAACGGCAAAATAGCCACCGTGCGTATAGGCTACGCCGATGGCTATCTGAGAGCCTTTGGTAACGGCGTAGGCAAAATGCTGGTAAACGGCATGCTGGTGCCCACCATAGGCAATATATCAATGGATATGACCATGATTGATGTTACAGCTTTGAACGTAGAAGAAGGCGATGATGTGATAATATTCAATAACGAGTACCGTATTGAAGAGCTGGCCGCCCAGATAGGAACTATTCCGTATGAAATTTTAACTAATATTTCGCAAAGGGTAAAAAGGGTGTACTTTTACGAGTAGAAATATTCGGAAAACATGAAGAGGATTCTTGGGGCGCTGTTAAATTATTTTCTGAAGGGTGTGATAGTTGTTATTCCTATCGGCGCCGCCATGTTTTTGATCTATTGGGCAGTATCAACCATTGATAATGCCCTTAATTTAAGTGATGTTATCTTAGCTGATAAAGAAGGCGAACCCATCCATATCCCGGGATTGGGTATTCTGAACGTTATAGTTGTGATAATGATTGCCGGCGTGCTGGTAACCAATGTTGTAACTGATCCTATAAAAAAATGGTTTAATCGATGGATCAATAAGCTTCCGTTATTCAAATTTCTTTACTCATCCATAAAAGATCTAACCGTTGCCTTTGTTGGCGATGAAAAAAAATTCAATGAAGCTGTAATTGTTGAGGTGAACGAGTTCGGCCTTAAAAAAATAGGTTTCCTGGTGCAAAAAGACTTAACCAAGTTGGGCTTACCCGGCGAGGTAGCGGTATATTTCCCTTATTCTTACTCCTTTGCCGGTCAGGTTGTTATTATAGCTGCTGACAAGGTTAAGCCGCTTGATAGGAATGGCTCTGATATGATGAAGTTTGTAATTTCCGGCGGCGTTAGTGGGTTGGATTAATCACCGGCTTACGTTTATCCGCAGCAGCTTTTCTAAAACCTTTTATTACAATAAACATAGCAATCAACACCATAGCCGCTCCTAACAGATAAGAGAAGCCCGGGAAATACCAGGAACCATTTTTATTGGTAGACGCGAAAAAAGTATAGCCAAATAATAGTGGCCCTATAATTACGCTCAAACTGCTAACTATAGTTATTGCGCCTTGTAGTTCGCCCTGCTCGTTTTTCTTCACTTTTTCTGTAGCGAAAGCCTGTAGCGCTGGGCCACCTATGCCGCCAAGGCAATAAGGTATCATAAACAAGTACATCATCCAGCCCTGGGTGGCTAATGCGATAAGAATTAAACCTATCGCGTAAAAAATTAAACCGGCTACAATGTTTTTCTGCTGCCCGAATTTAGGTATGGTATAACGGATCAAGCCGCCTTGTATGGCAACTAATAATACGCCAATAAATATGCCCAGGGTACCCACGCTGTTTAACGTCCACTCAAATTTTTCGAACAGATAGAACGACAGCAGATACTCAACAGCCTTTTGCGCTGTGTAAACCAGTGTAAGCACGCTTATCAACCCGCCTAACTCTGGGTGACGTTTAAAAATAGTAACTAATGCACCAACCGGGTTGGCGCGTCTCCACTCAAAATTGCGGCGATGTTGAGGTTTTAATGATTCTGGCAATACAAAATATCCATATAAAGCATTAAAAAACGCAAAGCCCGCCGCTGCAAGGAATGGAAATTTTAAGTTCAGATCACCAAGGTATGCACCTAAACCAATGCCTATTATAAAGCCAAAACCAGAAGCTGCCCCCACTAAACCAAAGTTGGCTGCTCGTTTATGGCCCGTACTGATATCAGAAATATACGCTGTAGCCGTAGCATTGCTTGCACCGGCAATACCCGCTATAAAACGCCCTAAAAACAGCCACGCAATGGTAGGGGCAAATGCCATAAATAAATAATCAATACTGAAACCTAATAGGGAGATCAGAAGAACGGGCCTGCGACCATATTTGTCGCTCAGGGCGCCAATTATTGATGCGAACAACAATTGCATACTGGCATAAACAAAGTTGAGCCAGCCGCTGTATTTTGAGGCTGTGCTTACATCTATATGGCCAAGAGTTTCTAAAAGTTTGGGTAATACGGGTACAATTATGCCTAATCCTAATACATCAATAAAAATGGTGATGAAAATAAAACCAAGCGCCGCCGACCGCTTTTTTTCGGTTTTTTTTAGTGGTGTTTCATTTGGTGCAGGCGGAAGTTGGTCAGACATAGTTAAAAGGCCGAAAATTAAATCTTACTAATAACCATTAAGTTAATTTTGTGTTTCCTTTAAAACTTCTTATTGCTAAAATAGCACCGGCAAGCATCAAAACAGCGCCAATTGCAAACGGAACTCCCGGAAAATGAAAGTCGTTATTAGGGCGGGTAAAATAATAAAACGACTCTGTCATCACCAATGGTCCGAAGATAGAACTCAAGCTCATCAACCCGGTTAAACCGCCTTGCAGGTTGCCCTGCTCGTTAGGTGGTACTTTATTGCTCATGTATCCCTGTATGGCAGGGCCCGCAATGCCACCTAAACAGTAAGGTACTAAAATGGCAAACATCATCCAACCTTTGGTAGCAAACGCGAACAACACTAAGCCAACGGCGTAAAGTAATAGACCCACCCAGATACTGCGTTCTTCTCCCAACTTTGGTAATATGATTCTTATCAGACCACCTTGTACTGCTGCTATCATCAGCCCCACAAAACCTAATGAATAACCTACCCAATCTTCATTCCAATGAAATTTATACATAGTATAGAAAGTCCAAACGCTTTGAACAGCTTGCGCCGCAAAATAAACCAGGAATAAAACAACAGCCAGCCCAACAACTGAATCGTATTTTTTTAACTGAAAAACAGATGTAAACGGGTTGATCTTTTTAAGATCAAGTGGTCGCCGGTGCTCAGCAGGAAGCGATTCAGGTAATTTAAAATATCCGTAAGTCGCATTTAAAAACGCCAATGCTGCGGCGGCAATAAACGGATAATGCATATCATGTTTACCCAATATTCCGCCAATCACCGGCCCTATAATAAAACCCAGGCCAAAAGCCACACCAATCATCCCGAAGTTTTGGGCGCGTTTTTCGGGTTCGCTTACATCAGCAATATACGCCGTAGCTGTGGTGAAACTGGCGCCCGTAATGCCTGCCACAATTCGCCCTACAAATAGCCACACTATTGTTGGCGCGAATGCAGAAAATAAATAATCTATACCAAATCCAACTAAAGAAAAAAGTAATACAGGGCGGCGACCAAACTTATCGCTTAAGTTACCTATTAGTGGCGCGCACGTAAACTGCATAACAGCATACGCTGCAGTAAGCCAGCCCGCGTAGGCTGATGCATCGCTGATGTTACCGTGAATTAAATGCGCTATTAGTTTTGGGATAACCGGTATAATAATACCCAGGCCCATAACATCAATCAATAAGGTAGCAAAAATAAAGCCCAGGCCGGCTTTCTTCTGCTTATCGGGTTGTTCCATTTAAATGTTACAGGTTGTGATAGCGTGTTTAAATAAATTAGAAGTTCGGCTTTAACACATACTTATCGTAGAAACGGAAAATGTGTTCGGTTGCTTCTTCGGCGGTATCTACCAAACGGTAAAGATTCAGATCGTCCGGATGGATGTTGTGCTCCTTCTCTAACATGTTTTTAGATACCCAATCAAACAAGCCACCCCAATAATCGGTACCTACAAACACTATCGGAAAGCGTGCTATTTTACCTGTTTGTATCAACGTCATGGCTTCAAAGGCTTCGTCCATAGTGCCAAAACCGCCGGGCAGCACAATAAAACCCTGCGAGTATTTCATGAACATTACTTTGCGAATGAAAAAGTAATCAAACTCCAAAATTTTATCCCTGTCTATATATTTATTATGGAACTGTTCAAAAGGTAGTTCAATATTTAATCCTACAGATTTTCCGCCAGCTTCGTAAGCGCCTTTATTGGCGGCTTCCATAATTCCCGGCCCGCCGCCGGATATTACGCCGTAACCTCTTTCAGAGAGTAAACGGGCAATGTCTTCGGCCATCTGATAGTACTCATTGTCTGTTTTGGTACGTGCAGAACCAAATATCGATACGCATGGGCCAATTTTGGCCAGTTTTTCAAAGCCGTCAACAAACTCGGCCATTATTTTAAATATCTGCCACGAGTCGGTAACCTTTATCTCCTGCCAGTTTTTGTTGTCAAATGCTCTTCTTAATTTTTCGTCTCCGGTCATATCTCTCTTAAACCTTTATAATTTATATCTGTTTCAAAAAATGTTTATGTAAGCTCACACGTGCGGAGCTGTTTTCTTTGCTGATGATGTAGCCAGCAGCCCAATAAATGTTATAAATCCGTTTACCAATATCAATTCGTTATCAAAAGTATAGCCAAATAGCGCTGTCGAATTTGTGCTAAGATAATAACATATCGCCGGTGATATTAAACAAATAAACGGAACTAATTTATCCGCCACCTGTCTGCCGCTCATAAACAATCCAAACGAATATAAGCCCAGTAAAGGCCCGTATGTGTATGATGCTACTTTAAAAATGGCACTTACTACAGCAGAATCATTTATGGCATTAAAAATAACAATAGTTAAAAGTAACAATACCGAGAAACCAATGTGTACGTAATGCCGTGTGGCCACATTGGTTTTGCTATTAACATCTTTACCCTTATTGAAGTTTAAAAAATCGACACAAAAAGAGGTGGTAAGCGCAGTAAGCGCCGAATCTGTAGTGGCAAAAGTAGCGGCAGTTAGCCCCAGCATAAAAACAATAGCTGGTATAACGCCTAGGTATTTCAGCGCGATGGTAGGGTATAGGTAGTCGGTTTTTTCAACAGTAACGCCATATTTGGCAGCGTACATATAGAGCATGGCGCCAACACATAAAAAAAAGATGTTGATCACCACAAACACACCGGTAAAACTGAACATGTTTTTTTGCGCTTCGCGGATGTTTTTCAGGCTGAGGTTTTTCTGCATCA
>Ga0247817_10001024_pt1 | contig 14853 bp, 16 predicted proteins | sample UWRJL212509R1_FD_178010 | JGI IMG/M metagenome (GOLD analysis project Ga0247817, IMG submission 178010) | Plant litter microbial communities from Arlington Agricultural Research Station in Wisconsin, United States - UWRJ-L212-509R-1 | ecosystem: Environmental > Terrestrial > Plant litter >... | reverse complement strand
TTGACCGGACGCAGCGTCGACACGTTGCCGATGACGTCGCACATGACCGCGAACTCGCTGCGGATGCCGGCGACATTCATCGAGATCATCGTCGCCTCGGGGAACGCGCGGCCCATGCCGTCGGCATCGAGCACGGCGACGCCGAGCTGGGCGGCCCAGCCGACCGGGGCGACGCCGTTGCTTCCGCCGATCTCCGCGGCCATGATCGCCGTGACCGGGCGACCGATTTCGCGGGCGACCTCGGCGAGGATCGTCTCCATCTGGTTGTCGGCCGAGATGACCTCGATGCCGACGCCCGGGGCGCCGATCGCGGAGAGCACGATGATCGCGTCGTCGGCCGTGAGGTCTTGCACGGCAATGAGCGGAACCGGGCCGTACAGGTCGAGAGCGATCTCCACCTGCACCTTGGTCATGTCGACGGATCCGCCGCCACCGGTGCCGAAGATCGCTGCACCCGCGGCGAGCGCCGCGATGTCGGAGCGAGTGATCAGTGTCCCGCGGGTGGGCGGGGGTGCGTCGAGCAGTGGTTCCATTCTCCGAGTGTAGGAGGCCCCCAAAACAGGCTCAATGTGCCGGTGACAACGAGCTATCCCATAAACTGTGCCGATGGAACAAGTGACTATTGGCGATATTCTGGCGCAGGAGGGCAGACTAGCGATTCGACACATCGCTGGCCCGGTCGAGAGTCCTCCCATCCGTCGCGTCGAAGTTGCCGGTATCAACGGCCTTGAGTCGGCATCCGCTGGAAGCCTGGTGATCGTCACGGGCCTCGAGGTCGAGGTTCCCCAGCCCTACCAGATGGACATCGCAATCCGGCGGGCCAGTGCGCGCCAGTTCAGCGGGCTCATCTTCATCGGCGACTTCGCACTCGTCGACACCGCAACGTCGCTGGCGAACCGCGCGGGAATTCCTGTGCTGATGACCGCGACGAGCACGGCATCCGAACTGGCCATGGTGCTCGACCGCATCGTGCAGGGCGGAGCGGTCGAGGCGCTCAGTCGTGCCGAATACGCGATCGAGAAGGTCACCGAGGCCGCAACGTCGGGCACCGGCGGTATCCAGAAAGCTGTGCTCGCCGCGGCGACGGCCGCGCTCGGAATCGACGTCGACTTCGTTGCCGACCCCACCGTCACCTGGACCGAACGTGATGCCATCTGCGTCGGCGAGGTACCGATCGGACGCCTGACCGCCGCGTCGACCGACGCGTCGATCGCCATTGCTCTTCCCGTCATCGCGTCCGTGCTGTCCCGTGCGCTCGAACGCGAATTGCACGACCGCTTCGCGCAGACCAGGTCTCGGGCCGACCTCATCATCGAGCTCGTGTTCGCCGAGTCGTCGCGCATCGACGGCTTCGCGGCCGAGGCGGCGCGGGCCGGGCTTCCGTTGCAGTTGTCGCACGTCGCCGCCTGGATGAAGCCGACCAATATCGACGATCCCACCCGGCGTCCGACCCGGCTCGTGCAGTCGTCGATCGAACTGTTCGCGCTGCAGCTCATCGACCAGCGCGGCGAACTCTGGCACCTCACCACCATCCACGACGACCTCGTCATCATCGCGAGCGAAGAGATCGGCGCCGCCGACCACCAGCGCCGTCTTCGCGATGTTCTCGAGCGGATCGTCGCCCACGCCACCGCGGCAGCGGGCCCCGGCTGGGTGTACACCGTCGGCCTCGGCACACCGCAGACCGGTGCATCCGGACTCCGGCAGTCGGCCGCCGAAGCGCGCATCGCCGCGGAATCGGCCGTCGCGGGCGGGCGCCTCGGCGCGATCGAAGTAACGGATGTCACGGGGCTCCGCCGCGTGCTGCTCGACTTCTACGCCTCACCGCTCAGCCGCAAACTGCTCAGCGACATCCTCGCCCCGCTCGAGGCCCTCGGACCGGAGCGTGCACTCACTGCCATCCGCACGCTCTCCGCGTACATCGGCCACCGCAACTCGCTCGTGCGCGCGGGGGAAGAGCTCAATCTGCACGCGAACGCGGTCAACTACCGCATCCGCCGGATCGAACAGTTGCTCGGCCTCGACCTCAACGACCCCGACGTGCGGTTCGCGGTTGAGCTCGCGTGCCGGGTGTGGTTGATCTCACCGACGACGCAGTAGCTGGCGCCCGGCGCCACCCCTAGTCTTGTCGGCGCCTACCGCGTGACACTTGGCGCATGCCACGCCACCTCGAAACCGACGTGCTCATCGTCGGTGCCGGCCCAACGGGCCTGATGGTTGCCACGTGCCTCGCCCGGTTCGGCGTGCGGACGGTCATCATCGACCCGAAATCCGGGCCGACGCGGGAATCTCGTGCGATCGTACTGCAGGCACGCACGATGGAGATTCTCGACCAGCTCGGCATCGTCGACCGATTTCTCCACGAGGCCACCGTCGCGAGCGAATTCCGTCCGGGCGTGCAGTCGCGGATGTTCCGCCCCATCCAGCTCACCCGCCTCGCGGTCGGCGCTTCGCCATATCCGCACCTGTACGTTCTCGAACAGAGTCGAACCGAGCGCATTCTGGGTGAGCGGCTCGCGACCGATGGGCGCGACATCAGCTGGGGCTATCGCCTCGAGTCCGTCGCCGAATCCGGAAGCGGCATCCGGGCAACCGCGAGTGCTGACGGCGACACGCTCACCGTCAGCGCACGGTATTGCGTGGGGGCAGACGGCAGCGGGTCAGCGGTGCGCACGATGCTGGGCGTCGAGTTCGACGGCGCGACGAACGCGCACACGTTCTACGTTCTCGACGCGGTGGGGGTTCGCGGCCTCGCGCTCGACTCCATCAATGTGCGCCTCGCGGCACGCAATTTTCTGCTCACGTTCCCGATGGCCGCGCCCGACCACGAGCGACTGCTCGGATCTCTGCCGGTCGCGGCCGATGCCGAGCTTCTCGAGTCGACGGTGCGGGCCATGGTCGGCCGGGAGTTCTCGGTCAGCTACGACTCGTCGAACTGGTTCGCCACCTACCGGGTGCATCACCGTGTCGCGCGACGGTTCCGCGTCGGTGGGGTATTTCTCGCGGGCGATGCCGCCCACGTCCACTCCCCGGTCGGGGCGCAGGGCATGAACACCGGGCTTCAGGATGCCCACAACCTGGCCTGCAAGATCGCCGATGTCATGGCTGGACGACGGCCAGATGCTTCCCTCGATCGCTATGAGTCCGAGCGGCGCCCGGTCGCACTACGACTGGTGTCGACAACGGACCGGATGTTCGCTTTTGTCACGTCAGCGGGGTTCGTGGCCAGGGTGGTACGGCGCCTGGGAGCACGCATCGCGTTGCCCGTCGTGACGCTGGTGGTTCCACGCTTCACTCCTGCCCGCCGGATTTTTGAGTACCTCGCGCAGATCCGTATCCACTACTGGATGGATTCGACCGTGAAAGAGCGTTCGCGGGGAAAAAGGGGTCGAACGGTGGGCCGCCGGCTGCCGTACAACGGCGACAACTTCGACGATCTGAGACTCATGCGCTGGCAGCTGCACGCGTACGGCACAGCACTGACCGAGCAGATCTGCGAGGCGTCCGAGACGCTCGATCTTCCGGTATCGACCTTCCCCGCGGTGCGGAATGATCGACTGGTTGCCGGGCGGCTGTATCTCGTGCGACCCGACGGTTTTGTCGCCGCCGAGTCACCCCCGCACAGTGCGGTGACGGTGTTCTCAGCGGCGATTCGCGCGCGCTAGTTGGCGAGCATCTCGGAGATGTCGATGGGCTGGGTCATTGCGAGGTCGAGTTCTGCGGTGGTGGTTTCGGGGTTCATGTTCGGGTCTCTCTTGTGGGTGACGCTGCTGTGGGTGGGGTGATGACGGGATTAGGCCGCGAGCGAATCGCCCGCGAACGCGGCGACGGCGCGGTCGAGGTCAAGCGCCTGCGCCACCTCGACGGCCCTGTCGTAGCGTTCACCGGCGAGGGCGACAAAGACGCCATTGGTGATCTCGACGTAGCCGAGAACTGCGCCGCTCGCGGTGATCTGGATGAGTTCTGCGCTGATCTGGGTGATCTCAGGCTCGAGACGTGGTCCCGAGCAGCTGATCGCCGTGGGAGGTGAGGCGACAAGACCGAAGTTCGATGCCGATTTCCGTGCTCCGAGCGCCGTTCCAACCACCACTAGATCTCCTTCACCAGACGGGCCAGAAGACCCATGCAACTAATTACTAGTCAGACTAACAATTTGGTGCGCGAGATTTTTCATGCTGGGTGCAACCTGAGAAACGGATGCCAGAACGCCTCTGCAGCGGCCCCGAAATAATCGGTGAGCTACTCGCCGGGCAGTGCGCGATCGACGTTGTCGACGGCATCCGTCATTGCGAGAAGAAAGTCTCGGACGATCGCCGCGTCTTCCGCGCTGAGGGCTTTCGCGGTCGCCATCATGCGGCCGTGCATAGCGCCGAGCGTGTGTCGCACTTCTTCGTCCGACCCCGCGGTTGCCGTGACCATATTGCTGCGGCGGTTGGTGGGGTGGGGTGTGCGCGCGACGTGGCCGCTCTTGGTCAGGCGATCGAGCATCGCCGTCACCGAGGCTGACGTCATGCCGAGATGGTCGGCGAGGTCACGCCCCGAAACGATGCGATTCTCTCCCTGCGCTTTGAGCAGAAAGCGCAGCGCCTGAAGATCGGTCGCCCCCATGCGCATCGAGTCGCCGGTGCGGCGGCGCATGGCCTCTTCAGCAGAGCGGTAGCCGAGCAATTCGGTGATCACGTCGGCCGCGTGCGGTGCTGCGGCTGCCGAGTGACCGAAGTCATCGGGGCGGGGCAGTTCACTGTTCACGGCTACACCGTAACAATTTCGGCAACCGGGTAGAAATCGGCGCCGGTGACGAATGTCGGGAAGCTAGCTCCGGCGGGACGGCGCGTTCTTGGCCGCGGCATCCGCGTCGATTTCGTCGACCGCTTCGCGCATGCTGCGGAGGAAGTCGATGACGACCGAGGCCTGGTCTGCCGAGAGCTGGTTGGCGACGCCGACCATGCGCTCCGGCACATCGCCGAGAGCGGCGCGCACCTCTTCGTCGGTGGTCGCCGTCGGTACGAGAATCAGTGCCCGACGATCGAACGGGCTGTGTTCCCGGCGCATCTGGCCGCTGCGCTCGAGCCGATCGAGCAATACGGTCGTTGAGGCGCTCGAGATGCCGAGGTAGGCCGTGAGTTCCTTCGGTCCGATCGACTGTCCGGCCTGTTGCGCCGTGATGAGATAGCGAAGAGCCAGAAGGTCGTTCTCGCCCATTCCCATCGAAATCTGGGTACGCCGCCTCATGGCGGATTCGGCCGCGCGGTACGTGCGCATTGCCTCGAGTACGGCGACACTGCGCTCCCGCTCAGCGTCGTCGGAGTACCAGTAGTGCGTTTCCGCTTCCTGTTCCGAATTAGCCATCCGACAACACTAGTTCATCTAACAAGTTGTCGTCACAGGGAACGATCAGCGTATTTCGTCAAAAAACGCTGACATTAGGCGGGGTCCCATCGTTCATATACGTTATTACTAGACAGCCGAACTAATAGTTCACCTAAACAAAGGCCAGCATGACCATCTTCGACACGTCCGTCACCCACCTTGAGCCGACTTGGGCACGCCCCGACACGGACCTCTGGGTAGCGACCGTCAACGGTGACTATGCCGGAATGATCGAGTTTCACGACGGTCGCTTTGTCTGTCGCAATCACACCGGCGACATCATCGCGCACGCCACGAGTATCCCGGCCGCCAAAGAGGCTCTCCGTGCGCACCTGCGTGCACGAAAGACCCCCGTGGCGACCGGCCACCTCGCGACGTTCGCGACCAAGCTCCCCCGCTTGTTCGGCGACAAGGCGCCGCGCACCGCCTACATGCGCAGCGCCGACTAGGACTCCTTACGGGAAGGTGACAACCACCTTGTCGGCCGCACCCGGCGTCGTGGCGACCGTCAGGGCCTCCTGCACATCGGCGAAGTCGAAGCGGTGACTGATGATGAGGGCGTACTTCTCCCACTCCGCGATGATGTCCTTGGTCACCTCGAAGATCTCGGTCGGGTATCCCATCGACATCACCAAGGTCACCTCGGACGCCAGGATCGCTCCGAGGTCGAGCTCGTACGGCTTCTTGTGCACCGCGACAACCCCGACCGTCGCTTCGTGTTTGGCCGCGGCGAGCGCCGTGTCCAGCACAGCGCCGACACCAGCGGCATCGAGATAGATGTCGCTGCCGGCACGCGGGGCACCCATTGCTGTGGCGCCCGAGCCGTGAAGCTCGGTGAGCCGCTCGACAACGTTCTCTTCGGCGGAGTTGATCACGGCATCCGCACCGATCGCGAGTGCTTTCTCGAGTCGTGACGCAATGACATCGACGACGACAACGTGGGCCACCCCGCTGCGCTTGTAGCTGATCGCGGCGCCGAGGCCGATCGGGCCAGCACCAAACACCACGACCTTGTCGCCCGGCCTCGGCTTGGTGCGGTTGACCGCGTGACGCGCGACTGCCATCGGCTCGTTAAGAGCGGCGACCGCGAACGGGATGTGATCGGGCACGATCGCGAGGCTGACACCGACCTCGGCATCGGGAATGAGCAGGAATTCGGAGAGTGCGCCGCCCGGGCCGCCGCTGCCGATCATGGCCTTGCGTGACGCGATCGGGTTGATGACGACGTGGTCGCCGACGCTCACTCCGACAACGTCAGCGCCGACCTCGGCGACTTCACCAGCCGGCTCGTGGCCAAGCGGCGTCTCGCCCTGGCGCGGTGGGATGCCGCCGATGGAGATGTAGAAGCCGTCGGATCCGCAGATGCCGCAGGCGCGCATGCGCACGAGCACGTCCGCCGGACCGACCGTCGGTGTCGGGACATCCACGACCGCTGTCGTTCCGACACCGGTGACGAGTACGGACTTCATGGTGCTCATACGACCGACCATCCGCCGTCGCTCGGCAGGATCGCACCGTTGACGTTGAGTGAATCGTCGCTCAGCAGCCAGGTGATTGCGGCAGCGAGTTTGCTCGCTTCCGCGACCGGGAGGGCGAGGGCGCCGAGCAACGGGAAGACGCGGCTCGCGCCGAGCTCCGACGCTGGGCGTGCTTCGATGTTCGTCGCGACCTGGCCGGGAGCGACGGCGTTGGCGCGAACACCCTGCGGCCCGTACATGTAGGCGGTGTTCTTGGTCACCCCGACGATCGCGTGCTTCGACGCCGTGTAGGCGACGCCAGCGGCAGAGCCTCGCAGGGCGGCTTCGCTGGCGACGTTGACGATTGATCCGCCGCCGTTCGCGATGAGCAGCGGGAGGGCTTCGCGGATGAGGCGAACCGGGCCGGTGACGTTGATGCGCATGACGCGATCCCAGGTGGCGTCGTCGACCTCGCCGGCGGGGAGGAAGCCGTCCATGATGCCCGCGACGTTTGCGACTCCGTGCAACGTGCCGTCGGCAGCGGCGATGATCGCGGCAATCGTGTCGGTCTCGCTCACGTCGCCGACGACGGTGATGACGCGATCGGTGGTCGCCTCGACAACCAGCGACTCGAGGCCGGCCGGCGCGATATCGGTCGCGATCACGGTCGCGCCCTCGTCGGCGAGACGCAGCGCGGTAGCGCGGCCGATTCCCGACCCTGCGCCGGTGACGACAACGGTTTTTCCTTCAAAACGGGGTGAGCTCATTCGATGACTCCTTGCATCAGTGGATTAACCGGACAACACTGTCCGGTTCTAATATAGCCCTATGTCTGTTTCCCCGCGAGCGAATCGTGGGCCGGGAGCCGCGGGAGAAAATCGCGCGGCACTGATCACCGCGGCCCGGTCGATCTTCGCGAGCCACGGCTTCGATGCGCCGCTCAGTTCGGTCGCGAAGCAGGCTGGCGTCGGACAGGGCAGTCTCTATCGCCACTTCCCCAGCCGCTACAGCCTTGCCGTCGCCGTGTTCCAAGAGAACATGCTGCAGCTCGAGGCGATCGGCGAGACCAACCCGACACTTGGAGCCCTCCTCGCCGCTGTGACCGCGCAAGCCGTCGAGTCGACGGCCTTTTTCGAGATGATGGGCATCGAGAGAGCGGATGCCGCAGCCGACGACCTCGGAGAGCGCATCCGAGCCGTGGTGTCCGCTCGCCTCGCCTCGGCGAAGGCAGACGAGGGCGTTGCCGACTGGGTCACCACCGAAGACGTACTGCTGGGAATAGCGATGCTCGCCGGCGCCCTCTCGAAGATCGAGCACGACCAGCGCGCCACCGTAGCCACCCGCATCTGGACACTGCTGCCCTTCGGCCCGCCCACCCCCGCCTGACCCGCGCCCCCCATTTTTTAACCCGTCTCAAGGACTTTTTGCGCGCGAAGGACGGATTGCCGCACAAAACCCGGCCGGGTTACAGAAAGTCCTTGAAACGGGACAAAAACAGGACGTGACAGGGCGGGTCAGACGTCGTACTCGAGGTACCAGGATTCGTCGTCGAGCGCGGGCGGGAGCTGGCGCACCGGATGTGCGAGCGAAGTTGCGGATGCCACGACAAAATCCGGCTCGCCGGCGTCGGGCTCGGCATCAAGAACGCGCGCGAAGGCGATGGCCGTCGGCATGCGGCGACGGGTAATGCGAATGTCTACGCTCATGGCAATCAGGGCTTCTTCCCGTGTTGTTATGTACCCTTCGTTGCCGCAGTCCGTTCGGATTGGTCGGCTGGGAGAACGCCGTGGCGCCCTCCACGCCCCGTAAAGTCGAGAGATATCTACAGAAATGGGCCTCATGAGCTTTCGATCGAAAACCCCCGAACCGACGGTGACAACCTCAGGCGAGATCGTCACGGCCGGCTCGATGTGGAGTGACCGCTTCGGACGCATCGGCACCCGCAGCGCGCAGGTCATCCTGGTGCTCATCGTCGTGAGCCTCGCGGTCTACGCCGCAACCGTTCTCAAGCTCGTGGTGATTCCCGCGGTGCTCGCGCTCATCATCGCGTCGGCGTTCCGTCCGCTCGTTCGGGTTCTCGAACGCGTCATGCCTCGCCTGCTCGCGGCCATCGTGTCGCTGCTTCTCGGAGTCATCGTTTTCGGTGGGGTCATCACGATCGCCGTTATCGGCATCCAGTCGCAGTTCGAGACGCTCTCGAAGTCCGTGACATCCGGTGTCGACCAGGTCGTCGACTTTGTCAACAACGGTCCGATCCCGATCAGCACCGAGCAGATCGACGACGTGCGACAGTCGATCATTGACTTCGTCACGAGTAGCCAGTTCGGGGCCGGCGCCGTCGCGGGCGTCTCGACCGCCGCCGAGATCGTCACGGGTGGCGTGCTCGCCGTCATCATCCTGTTCTACTTCCTCAAGGACGGCCCGCAGATCTGGACCTTCCTGCTACGCCCCTTCAAGGCCGAGCCGCGCGCGAAGGCTCACCGCGCAGGTCTCGCCGCCGTCACGACCCTCGGTGGATACGTGCGCGGAACGGCGATCGTTGCCGCGGTCGACGCCATCTGCATCGGCGTCGCGCTCGTCATCCTGCAGGTTCCGCTCGCGATTCCGCTGGCCATCCTCATCTTCGTCGGTGCGTTCATCCCGCTCGTCGGTGCGACCGCAACCGGAATCATCGCCGCTCTCGTCACGCTGGTGACGGTCGACTTCAACGCGGCCATCGTCGTGGCGATCGTCGTCATCGTCGTGCAGCAGCTCGAGGGAAACTTCCTCTCCCCGGTCGTGCTCGGCAAGTCGCTAGAGCTCCACGGACTTGTTGTTCTGCTCGCCCTCACCGCCGGAACCGTGCTCGGTGGAATTGTCGGCACCCTGCTCTCCGTGCCGATCGCGGCGGTCGCCTGGGCGGTCATTCGCGAGTGGAACGACCCGGTCACTCTCGACGATGCTCCGGGTGCCACGTCACGCAAGCGCCGAAAGGCCAAGTCCGCCTAGGCACTCGGGCGACAACCGCCCGACCAAACTCATGTGCCTTATGTGACGAATCCCTGCCTAGACTGAATGGACGTTGTAGCAGGGAGGGTGTTTCGTGGGGTGGTTGGTCTATGGCAATCCGGAGTGGCGAATCGATTTTGACGATCGGGTTCTCGCTCACCTCCAGATTGCGGTGATGACCAAAATCCGGCGCAACGAAGCCTTCCAGATGTCCTGGCACAACGACAAGGCATCAACCGGGCGGACCGCCATCTGGCTACACCCGGCCATTCCGATCATGTTCCAGTTCAGCGGTTCACGAGAGCCGACGATCAATCGGGCATGGGTCAGTCTTCTCGTGCAGTCGGCCAGCAGTTCGGCCGGCCTCAGAGTGCTTCCCGAGCCCCCGGCAGACAGCGGCGTAACAACCCCATGACCGAACCGAAGCCCCTCCGCCAGTTGCACCACAGCAACGGCGTGATCACCCTGTCCTTCGACGTGTGCGAGGCGGTTTTCCACTACACCCTCGCCCTCTCGCGCGCCGAGCAGGCCGATCTGATCACGATCCCGATCGTCTTCGACGGTGAGCGCGCCGAGTCAAACCTGCTGCTCAACCAGCACACCCAGTTGTTCTGCACGCCGGCCACCGAACCCTACGTCGATGCAGAGGACCCCGCCCTCGTCGACTTTCTGAGGAAGCGTACCGAAGCGCTCTCGCCGCAGGTCCCGGCATTACATCCGGTCACGGAAGCAGAGGATCCGGATGCCGTGTGGGACGACACCGACACCATGCGCTGAAATATACGGATGCCCCGACTCGCCTGTCCAGGTGAGCCGGGGCATCCGCATCAGTTCAATCGGGCGACTCAGCGCCGCCCGAGCGACACCGCCCGCTTCGCGCTGATGATGCCCTTTCCGTAGAACCCGTTGCTGGCCTTCGAGCCCTCACAGGTCGCGGTCGACGTTCGAACGATGATCGAACCGTCGGGCTGCGGCACCCGCCGCACGTAAGTGAACTCGCGCGGCGTCGGGCAGGCCTTCTTTGTTGCGGTCGCCTTGAGCGTCGCTTCGACGAGACTCGGAGTCATCGTGCGGCCTCCACGCCATCCGTCTCGCCAGCCGTACTTGCTCACGATCAGCGCGGCGACACCCGCGGCGTGCGGTGATGCCATCGAGGTACCCTGGATGTACTGGTAGTAGGCGCAGGTCGATCCGTCGGTGGTGCAGCTCTTGACCACGTACGGCACGGTCGTATCACCGTTCTCGTCGATCTCGCCGTTCGCAATCGCCAGCGACTCCGGGTATGCCGCCAGGATCTGGCCAGCGTAGGTCAGGTCGCCGGTCGGAGTGTCGTAGGCGTCACCGCCGGGAGCCGCGACATCGATGTAGCCGTTGCCGTAGTCCGAGTAGTACGCCTTGCGCTCGCTCTGGCCGGTGCTGCTCACCGAGATGACGCCCCTGCCCTCCGATGGCATCGACACACAGCTCGCGGGGTCGAGCAGGTCGCGCGTGTAGGCGACCTCTCCCGGCTCGCTCGCGAAGTCGGGGCTCGACGAATCGCTGATCACCTTGGTGTAGTCCGTCGCACCGTTGCCGGCCGCCGACACGAGTGTCACGCCGCGCGACCTGGCGAAGTCGAGCGCCCGCTGCATCGCGGTGACGATGGTGCGCTGTTCCTGCTGGTCTTCCGGTGAGTCCGCGGGGTGGCTGGCGCAATTGAACAGCCACGGGTCAACGTAGTAGCTCATGTTGATGACGTCGATGCCGTTGCGACCGGCGTAGGTCAGAGCGTCGAGCGACGGCTGCAGGAAGAAGTATCCGGAGTCCTGACCGGCTCGGAGGTTGACGATCGTCACGTTCGGCGCGACACCGGCGATGCCGATCCCGTTGATGGGCGACGCGATGGTCGAGGCGACGTGGGTGCCGTGGCCGTCTTCGTCGACGTTCGCCGCGTCGGTACACGACTGGTCGGGTTCGTCTTCGCACGGTCCGTCGATCGAGTCGCCGTTCGCGTCAACCGGGATGTCGACGGTGAAGTTGCGGCTGAGCGCGTTGTTGAAGTTCGGTGCGATGTCGGGATGCGTGCCGTCCACGCCGGTATCGAGGATGCCGACGAGCACGTTCTTCTCGCCGGGTTCCTTTTTGTACGACCCCTTCGCCGTTGCCCCGATCTGCTGCATGTCCCACTGCAGGTATGCGAGCGGTTCCTCTGCCTTCGCCCCGTGCCCCTTCTTCTTCTGATCGACCTTCGACGTTCCCCCGGCTCGCCCCTCTTTTTCGGCCTGGTCGACCTTGGTGTTCTGCCCGCTTCCCCGGCGCGCGGAGGGTACGTCGCCGATGACCCGGTCGCTCGCAGTTCCGGCGATGGCGCGTTGCGCGGCGGCGTCGGCCACGAAGTCGACGTTGGTCGTCGTGATCGTGGCGACCCCGACATCCGTGTTCTCGGCGACGACCGTGCCGCCGGCTGCAGCGACGGCCGCGTGCGCTTTCTTCGCCGAGACGCCATCGCCGAACAGCACGAGATACTGCTGCTCGGGGCCCGGCTCGGCTGCGACACTCGGGGCGGCGACGCCGACCCCCGTCGCTATCAGTGCGGTCGCAACGACCCCGGTCAGAATTGTTCTGGAGAAACGTTCCATTTCGCGCCAACTTTCACGATCGAGACGTGGGTAAGTTGCGGCGAGTCTGGCACGCGCACCGGCGCCTGCCTAGAAACTGATTGCGTCGTGTGAGTTCGTTGACGCGGTCGATTTTCGGGGCGATAATCGCGCGGACGCCACGAGGTAATTTTCGAGCGCCGGATGCCCCGGCTCGCCCCTCAAGGCTGGCCGGGGTTTTCGTCTCAGCTGCCGTCAGCAGCCTTCTTCGCAGCGCGGGCCGCGCGACGCTTCTTGACCTGCGCCGCACCCTTCTTCACGACGGCGTTGGCTTTGCGGCTGACTTTCGCCGCACCCTCGAACTCTGTGCCGAGGATCGCGAGACCGCCAACGGCGATGAGTGAACCGGGGCCCGGCAGCGGGATCAGAGCGACACCGAGGGCCACCACTCCCCCACCGACGACACCGACCGACGTGCGGTAGACCTTGTCGGCCGTCGGGTTCTTTCCGATCACGCCGCGCGCTTTCCGAAACGCGGTCGCACGCTTCGCGGGCGGGGGCGGCGGGTTCGTGGCATCCGCTTTTCTGGCGCTCGGGCTGTCGGTGGTCATGGCGACAGTGTAAATCCGACGACCGGTTTCGTGCTGGGTACAAGCACTCCCCCAGCCATGACTAACCCGTCTCAAGGACTTTTGGGGCGTGGGCCCGATCCTGCCGCTGGCCGCGAGGCCAGACGACAGAATCTCCTTGAGACGGGTTAAACCACGAAGGCTGAGGCGTGAGGGTTAGTTGACCTCGTCGGGGTGCGAGCCGACCCGATTGTTGGCGTCGAGTGCGTCGATCGACGCGATTTCGGCATCCGACAGTTCGAAGTCGAAGACATCGAAGTTCTGGGCAATGCGCTCGGCGCTGTTCGACTTCGGGAAGACGATGATGCCGTTCTGCAGGTGCCAGCGGATGACGACCTGCGCCGGCGACTTTCCGTGGGCCTCGGCTGCAGCGGCAACCGCCGGCGCACCGAAGAGGTCGTACTTGCCCTGCCCGAGGGGCCCCCAGGCTTCGATGTGGATGCCGGCTCCGGCAGCAAACGAGCGGATGTCACGCTGCTGCAGCGCTGGATGCAATTCGATCTGGTTGACAGCGGGAACAACCGAGCCGCCGGCGATGACCTTCTCGAGGTGCTCGATCTGGAAGTTCGATACGCCGATCGACCGCGCCTTCTCGTCGACGGCGATCTGCTCGAGGGCAAGCCAGCTCTCGAGGTAGGTGTCGCGCTGCGGCGTCGGCCAGTGGATGAGGTAAAGGTCGACGTAGTCGAGGCCGAGCTTCTCGAGGCTCAGGTCGACCGCGTCGAACGCCGACTGGGTTCCCTGGTCGGAATTCCACAGCTTCGTGGTGATGAAAAGTTCTTCGCGGGGGATGCCGGACTTCGCGATGGCCGCGCCGACTCCGGTCTCATTGCCGTAGATCGCGGCCGTGTCGATGTGGCGGTAACCGGCCTCGAGGGCATCGGTGACAATGCGTTCCGTCTCGTCGGGATCGACCTTGAAAACGCCGAATCCGAGCTGGGGAATCTCGTGGCCGTCGTTGAGGGTAATGGTGGGGACCGTCATCGAAGTGCTCCTATACATTCTGTGCGCACGGGCCTTGCCGGTCCGCCGCCTGTCATTCCAGCGTACCCACGGTCGGGTGTGCGCTGCCTGTTCGCTGGACGTCGGCTGAACCCAAGTTGTGCCCGACCAGCGTCGACAGCGCAAGCCTCCGCAAGCCGAACTGGCGCGGCGGCAACACCTGCGAAATACTCAATGCAGTTGCCACACGGCGGCGTGAGGGGAACGCGATGGCAGACGGTCAGTTCTCGATGACCACGATCATCGTGACGCTCGCCGCCATAGTCGACCTCGGCATCAAAGCCGCCGCTGTCGTGCTGATCCCGCGCAACCGTCGCCCGAGCACGGCCATGGCCTGGTTGCTTGCAATCTTCCTCATCCCCTATGTCGGGCTTCTGCTGTTCTTGCTGCTCGGCAGCGCGCACCTCCCGAAATCGCGTCGCGCCAAACAGCACGAGATCGACACCCTCATCACGAACGCCTCGAACCAGCTGCATCTCGAACCCGACCAGTCGAAGTGGCCGTCCTGGCTTCCGTCGGTGGTCGAACTCACCACGACGGTCGGCGCGCTTCCCGTCGTAAGCGGCAACTCTGCCCACCTCCACCGCGACTACGAAGAAGGCATAGCGGCGATGGCCGCCGACATCCTGACCGCGAGACGATTCGTGCACGTCGAGTTCTACATCATCGCGTTCGACGAGACGACGAGCGAGTTCTTCGCAGCGATGGAGATGGCCGTCAAGCGTGGCGTGAAAGTGCGCGTTCTACTCGATCACATCGCGTCGATCCGGTCGGTCGGTCACCGGAAGACCTTCGCCGAACTCGACCGAATCGGCGTCGAGTGGAGCTTCA
>Ga0247817_10001022_pt1 | contig 14855 bp, 10 predicted proteins | sample UWRJL212509R1_FD_178010 | JGI IMG/M metagenome (GOLD analysis project Ga0247817, IMG submission 178010) | Plant litter microbial communities from Arlington Agricultural Research Station in Wisconsin, United States - UWRJ-L212-509R-1 | ecosystem: Environmental > Terrestrial > Plant litter >... | reverse complement strand
AACCTCATCAGCGGCATACGTTGGGATAGATTGATGAGGCCGATAAAGTAGCTATTTACTAAACACCTCTATCATCACCTCTTTACCGTTTTTAACGTCAACAATGTAATCGGTCTTATCGGTTGGGCGTTTGTGCGAGAAAACACGTTGCTTATAAATGCTAGGCGACAGGTCGCGTTTGCGGATATAATCTGCCCAGGCTTTTTTATCATCATCGGTAAGGGTGCCGCGGCTTTGTTTGTCGGTCATCGCTATCATAAATGGCTCGCGCGAGTTGCTGGTCCAGCGGGTGGCATCCTGCCTAACTTCAACTTTGTAGCGGCCTTCTACCGGTCCCTGACCCTTGGGTACTAAAAACCTGCCTAATTCGGCGGTGCCGGTGTTTCTGATAAAAACAATTGCCGGTGGCGCATCCTTATCATCAACAGGCGTTAATATCACCATGCCATCTAAAAGCGGGGTTCCATCTAATTTAACAACACCCGCTAATGGTACCTGTGGCTTGGCGGTCAGAAATCCGCCGCCTGTCATCCAGTTATGCAAAAGGGTGGTCCACTGGCCAAGCACCGGATCGCCAATGGCAAAACCGGTTCCGTGTATCCCATTCCTGAAGAAATGCGCCTCAACCGGTACGTTGGCTTTGTAAAGGCGGGTATACATATCCAGCATACCGGTTTGGCTGCCTTTATCCTCAACTGTGCCGTACATAAAAGTGGGCGGCATATCGGCTAAAGCCGAAGGGGGCGTATTATCAGTTATACGCGTTGAGCCATAGCCCAGTATTAAAAAGTCAGGATTTGATGGCAATTTGCCTAAGGCATCTGTTGCATCGGTTTTTACGGGGTTCAATGCCATATCGGCTATCAGCGTAGCTCCGGCAGAAAAGCCTATCGCTCCAACACGGTCGGCAGATATTTTATACTCTGCCGCATGTGCGCGTATAAATTGCATACCCCGCTGCCCGTCGGCCAGCCATTCGTTGCGGCTATAGATTGGACGTAAGCGGTAACGTAGTAAGAACGCCGTGATGCCATGTTCCTTTAACCATTGGGCTATCAGCACACCCTCGTGGTCAACCGCGCGGATGGTAAAGCCACCGCCCGGCACTACCAGTACCGCGGCTCCGTTATTTTTTGACGCTTCGGGAATAAACGGAATTACCGCAGGCTTATCTTCATCACTTGTGCCGGTAGCGCCGGGTGCGCCCGCGGGCCATAAAAGTATAGGATCTGCCAGTTTTTGCGCAACGGCGTTAAAAGACAGTGCTGTAAACGCAACAGCAAGTAACAGGTTATGAAATTTCATTTAAAATCAGGTTTATAAATAAAGTTAGCTAAATCCCGCAGCATTTTAGCAAATGCCGGTGTGCTATGAGCTTATTACAATTTAATTAGTTAAATGAGTGTTGCAGAAATATATACAACAGTTTGCAACACTTGCAACAGTGTTTTTTGCAAGCAATTGATAGTTAATATTTTACAAATATTATAAGTTTAAACATGCAACACTTTGCAACAGACTTATTCGTCAGGAAATTTAGCTGTAAAATTAGTCTAATGTGTTGATTGCCATTTAATTTCAGATGGAATAATTTGACATTTTTTAAAAGCCCTTTTGCAACACACATCAAATTAAACAAGTTTACCAATAATAAAAAGTCTACGCGAATTAGTAAGCAGTATAAGCATTAATATGATGTTTACTAAATGTTATCAATATGTTAATTTATCTGCACGCGTCTTATTCTGAGTATATTATCATCTATCTTACTTGCTTAATCCAATTTAAGCCTGTAAATGATCATTGTTATTGTAGCGGTAGTTTCGTTAGTATTACTGCTATTGTTTTTTCACGCCATTATACCCAAGGATATCAATGTTGTGTTTTGGGCAAAAGTTGAGCTTTTTTGGGTGCTGATATCGTTTATGGGCGTAATATACGGCACCATTGAGGTGCTGGGTGTTGACAAAAAAGGCGAGTACGAAGAACGGCACAGTGCTGCCCGGATAGATTTTCAGGAAGCGCAGATCCTGTTGGGCGAACATGCGCCAATGTTTAACCTGGGTAAAGCTTCAGAAGGGCAACGGGTGGGTTTAGAGTGGTTTCATAAAGTAGCCGATCTGATGGATGAGGGTTATGAGTCGCAGCGTTGGGAAGGTTTTATAAACTATACCGAAGGATTTGTTTTTAAGAACAAGCAATACCCCGTTAGGCAACGCACACAAGCGCTTAGGTACGCCTGGCCCGAAAATCCCGACTTTAAAACTGACGATATTGCCTTTAAAGAGAATATAAAGCTTTTTGCCGACCGACTGGAAAGCATCGAACGAGAAAAAGAACGGCTAAAAAAAGATGCACCCGACAATACGCCCCACACCCTACCCCGTTACCTTATAGCATTGGTGTTTTTGGTAGGCCTGTCGCTTAAAATATTAAAGATCCGCCACGAGGCTTACAGGTAGTTTACAGTTAGCAGTTTTTAGTTTGCAGTACGCAGGGGTTAAAACCACCATGCACTTACTTCCAACTCCAACTGCGCACTGCCACTGCAAACTGAAAACTGCCAACTTTAGTAAATATTCAGGATAGTTTATTACCTTAGGATACTATTTGTTGCGAAACCAAAACATCACCAATTTCGTAATAACCTGATAAACTGTTTTTTAAACTGATTATGAACGAAGTTAATACCTCCATCCTCATTATTGATGATGAGGAAATGGTACGCGATAATATTGCCGATATATTAGTACCGCAATCAACCTTTGCGGATTATGACAGCATGAACGACGCGCTAGACGTGTTGTTTGATGCGCCAAAACCCATCCTCTCAACCCGTACGCCTAGTATTCCCATTTTTACCGTAGACAAGGCATCCAATGGTATGGAAGGCATCAGGATGGTTAAAAACGCCGTTGACCAAAATAAACCCTACGCGGTAATATTTTTAGATATGCGCATGCCTGGTATAAGCGGACTGGAAGCTGCCATAGAGATCAGAAAGCATGATATGAAGGTGGAGATCATCTTTATTACGGCCTACAGCGACAAATCTATAGATGAAATTGTGGAGCAGGCAGGGCAAAATGTGGGCTACCATTGCAAACCCTACGCACCCGAAGAGATTATCCAGATAGCAACAAAGGCGGTTACCGATTATAACAAGCTGCGTAACCTGGAAAAATTGATAGAGTCTATATCTACTATCGGCCTAAATAAAAACCAGCTTAACTCACTGCTGAAAAACATCTTGGATCAGCTGGCCGGCTTTGTTGATACAGACCTGGCGTTGATAGGCAAGCTGCATGATAACCTTACTTACGAGAAGATACTGTCAATAGGCGCGCTTGAAAATAATGTCAATGCCGATGAACTGATAGCAAGAGTAAAAGACATCGATATAAAAGAAGATGAAGTAGTACAGGTTGACGAGCTGTTTTTAGCAAGAATGCATAACTATACGGTTTTTGCTATTTTGAAAAAACAGGAGAAGCTCAAAATAGAGAAAATGTACCTGCTGCGGCTTTTTATACAGAACGCCGCGCAAGCTATACGCAATGCCGAACTTAATGAGAAACTGATACAGAATGAAAAGCTGTCTGCCGTAGGCCAGGTAATGGGTATGGTGATGCATGACCTGCGGTCGCCCATAAAAAATATTAAAGTGCTTACTGACTTGTTAAGACGAGATGGGGCGGAAAGTCAATGGATAGATCTGATAGATCAATGTGCGGAGCAGGCATCAGAAATATTTGATGACTTTTTAGACTTTATCAGGAACGAGCCTGTAAAAAAATCAGCCATCCCACTAAATAAAATAGTAAAAGACGCGATAAAGATGAACGAAGGTCGCCCGGGTTTAGAGGCAGTTGCCCTACAGGTTGACGTTGCCGATGGACTTATGGTGAAGGGCGACGAAAGCAAATTGCGCCGTGTGTTCAGCAATTTAGTGGCCAACTCAATAGACGTGTTGCACGATCATAAAGTTGGCAATGGAAAAATAAGTATAAGCGCTAACGTTACAGGTAAGCATGTAGGCATTAAGGTAGAAGACAATGGTCCGGGCATTCCCGCAGAGATTCAGCGTACGCTTTTTGAACCCTTTGTTACAAAAGAAAAACAGAAAGGCACTGGTTTGGGCCTCGCCATTGTAAAGCAGTTTGTTGTTGCGCATGGTGGCAGTATTGAGGTTAAGAATGATCCGGGCGCTGTATTTACCATAAACCTGCCCCTGTAAACACTATGGCTGCTGATAATAGAACTCCCGAAGCTAATGCAAGCCAGGTAGAAAGCGCCTTGCTGCGCACTTTGATTGATAGCCTGCCCGATGTTATCTATGTAAAAGATGACCAAGGACGAAAAATAATTGCTAACCATGCCGATGTAGCGTCGTTAGGCTTATCAACCGAAGAAGACGTAATAGGTAAAACTGACCTTGAACTATTACAGGGTAGCGTGGGCGAACGTTGCTATCGTGACGATATGGACATTATTAATACCGGGCTGCCGATAGTTGATAAAGAGGAGTTTTTTTTTGATGCCGATGGCAAACAGCAATGGTTGCTCACCACCAAAGTACCGGTACAAAATGCAGATGGTAAAACCAGCCATATATTAGGGATAGGTCATAACATAACCAGGCGCAAGCAATCAGAAGAAGCGCTGCAGAAACTTAACCAGGAACTGTCTGATCAATCTATTGCCCTTAGCAACCAAACGGAGGAATTAAAAGCGCTTAACGAACAGCTTACCCTGCAAAAAGAGCAGGAAACCGAAAAAGCCATTGCACAGGGCAAGTTTGAAATAGCATCAGAAATACTGCATGATATTGGTAACGCGCTGGTTGGTTTTGGCGCTTATTTAAACCGCATTAACCGGGTTTTAGAAAAGGGTAACCTTAAAGCCGTAACTAACCTGTCGCTTTTTATTGGTAACCAGCAAACAGCCCTGGCAGGTGCTTTAGGTGCCGACAAAGCAAGCGCGCTGTTGCAGTTAACGGAAGGGATAGCCAAAACGCAGACCGAAAGCAATGCCGAGCTGTCAGCATCAGTAAATGAGCTGCTGAATATTACTACCCACATTCAGGAGATCTTGAACATTCAGCGGCAGTTTGTGGTTGGGCGCGAGGGTAGCCAGCAGCGCAAGCCGGTAAACCTGGTAAATATTATTAACGATTGCCGCGCCATGCTGCTGGCATCGTTAGAAAAGAAGCAGATAAAACTGCATACCAATGTTGGCATTGGCAGCTACGTTGTAAAAGGCGACCATACCAAGCTGATGCAGGTAATATTGAATGTGATAAAAAACAGCGTTGAGGCCATTGACATGGAGGCAGCGGAGAAGCACATTCACATTTCCCTGCAAACAAATGCCAACGATATTGAACTACGGGTTAAAGATAACGGCAAAGGCTTCTCTGCCGAAACCGGCGAACGGCTTTTTGAGCGGGGGTTCACCACCAAAAGCAACGGAACTGGTTTGGGTCTTTACAACTGCCGCTCTATTATTGAAAGCCATGCCGGCGCGTTCAATATAACCAGCCCGGGTGTAGGTTTGGGTGCGGATATTACTATTGCATTTAAGCAGGAAGAGGCGTAGTTAGTATTGCTATTTAGCCCGGCAAACCAATAAAAAAACTAAAACTCGTTGCCCCTTATATTAATAGTAATGGGCTTTGTTGATATCATCATTATCAAAACATTGGGTAAGGCAGTTTTAAAATAGGCGGTCTCTGCGGCTTCTTTTATAATAACCCCATGCACAGTTGATGAAGGTATACGCACATTTAATGTGTCGGTTAGCATAGTGCCATCAATTATAAAAATTATTGGTTTTTTTGATACTTTAATGTGTTTTTTGACAATATCATTTAATGATAAAAGCGGACTGGCAAGCAGGCCCATTGCTTTAGCTTTATCCTTGGTAGTTATGTAAATAACGCCATTTGGAAATTCAGGGACACGTTTTACATCAACACTTTGTATTTCATCTGGCGAAATACTTGATAGATAACTATTATTTACCAGTACCGAATCTACGATAATAGTAGGTGCAGGCATTTTAGTCTGCACTTGCATGCTTTGAGCAAAAGTAGAAGCAGAAGCAAGCATCAGTAATAGGGTTAGTGCTTTTCTCATGAGCTGGTTTTGCGTTATGGGGAATATAAATATAGGCGGATAAATCAATAAGCAAGCATCGCCTCAATAATTTACCGCCTTTCTGTCACACTTCCTGACTATTTGCCTTGTTATGCACAAAATGCGGCAAATAATCCCACAGAGGTTAAACTTTACGCGTTAATACATATCAAACAGGCAGTTAACATTGATTAAATGTAAAAAATCAACACACGTTAGCTATTTTTAATGGTTTTGCTATTGCATAAACTTTAACTTTTAATAGATTGCACATCATAATAATGTCTGTTTTTCGGTGACAAAAAAAGCTGGCAATAATATTGTTGATAAGTTGGAAACAAGGCGTCGTAACATCTAAAAACATTTGGTATATTAGGACGTATTAACACAGGAGTATATATGGAAGCTAAATTTTCGCCGCGGGTTAAGGACGTAATACAGTACAGCAGAGAGGAGGCATTGCGCCTTGGACACGATTATATAGGCACAGAACATTTGTTACTTGGGCTTATAAGAGACGGCGACGGAGTGGCGATTAAGCTGCTTAAAGAACTGGCTGTTGATACCGCCAGGCTTCGGCGTTCTGTTGAAGATGCCGTTAAAGGAACTATAGGAACAAACGTACATATTGGAAGCATTCCGCTTACCAAGCAAGCAGAAAAAGTATTGAAGATAACTTATCTTGAAGCTAAGATCTTTAAAAGCGATGTGATAGGTACAGAGCATTTGCTGTTATCTATACTGCGCGATGAGGATAATATCGCATCGCAGATACTGATGCAATACAATGTTAACTACGAGATTTTTAAAGGAGAGGTAGAATCGCACAAAAACAACATAACAGATGAAATGCCGGGTTCACCAACAGGTGGCGATGACGATTTTAAGGAAGAAGAAGCATTCAATCAGCCTAAAAAAGTATCAGATATCAAATCAAAAACACCGGTGTTGGATAACTTCGGTCGCGATTTAACCCGTGCTGCCGAGGATGGCAAGTTGGATCCGATTGTTGGTAGAGAAAAAGAAATTGAGCGTGTATCGCAGATCTTATCCCGCCGTAAAAAGAATAACCCAATCTTAATTGGCGAACCGGGCGTTGGTAAAAGTGCCATTGCCGAAGGTTTGGCTTTACGAATAGTGCAAAGGAAAGTATCGCGCGTATTGTTTAACAAACGCGTGGTTACGCTTGATCTTGCATCGCTGGTTGCAGGTACCAAATACCGCGGCCAGTTTGAGGAGCGTATGAAAGCCGTGATGAACGAGCTGGAAAAATCGCCTGATGTAATCCTGTTTATTGACGAGATCCACACCATTGTTGGTGCGGGCGGCGCATCAGGATCGTTAGATGCATCTAACATGTTTAAACCGGCGTTGGCCAGGGGCGAAATACAATGCATTGGCGCTACTACTTTAGATGAATATCGTCAGTACATTGAAAAAGACGGCGCTTTAGATCGTCGTTTCCAAAAGGTAATGGTTGAGCCAGCCACACCTGCTGAAACCGTTGAGATCTTAACCCGTATTAAAGACAAATACGAAGAACACCATGGCGTAACTTATACGCCGGAGGCCATTGAAGCCTGCGTTGCTTTAACTACCCGTTACATTACCGACAGGTTTTTACCGGACAAGGCTATTGACGCGCTGGATGAATCAGGCTCTCGTGTGCATTTAACCAATATCCACGTTCCGCAAGAAATACTGGACATTGAGAATAAAATTGAGCAGATAAAAGTAGAGAAAAACAAAGTGGTACGCAGCCAGAAGTATGAGGAAGCGGCCAAATTGCGCGATACTGAAAAACATCTGTTAGAAGAATTGGAGCAAGCCAAAGGTGCCTGGGAAGCCGAAACAAAATCAAAACGTTACACAGTAACAGAAGATAATGTAGCGGAAGTGGTATCTATGATGACCGGTATCCCGGTGCAGAAGGTTGGCCAGGCTGATAGCCAAAAATTACTTAACATGTCTGAAAAGATCGGTGAGAAAATTATCGGTCAGAATGATGCGGTTAAGAAATTGGCCCGCGCTATACAACGTACCCGTGCTGGGTTGAAAGATCCTAAGAAGCCAATTGGCTCGTTTATATTCCTGGGCCCTACGGGTGTGGGTAAAACCGAGCTGGCAAAAGAGCTTGCACGCTTTATGTTTGATACTGAAGACGCGCTTATACAAATTGATATGAGCGAGTACATGGAGAAATTCGCGGTATCACGTTTAGTGGGAGCGCCTCCGGGCTATGTGGGTTACGAAGAAGGCGGGCAATTAACCGAAAAGGTACGCCGTAAACCATACGCTGTAGTGTTGCTGGATGAGATTGAGAAAGCTCACCCGGATGTATTCAATATTTTATTACAGGTATTGGATGAAGGTCAGCTGACTGACTCATTAGGCCGCAAGGTTGATTTCAGGAATGCGATCATCATCATGACATCAAACATTGGCGCACGTCAGTTGAAAGATTTTGGCCAAGGTGTTGGTTTTAGCACCAACGCACAAAACAGCCAAAGCGACGCGCATGCACGCGGTGTAATTGAAAACGCTTTGAAACGCGCTTTCGCTCCGGAGTTTTTAAACCGTATTGATGATGTCATCGTATTCAACTCATTGGGTAAAGAAGAGATCTTCAAGATCATTGATATTGAATTGGCTGCGTTATTCGGTAGGGTTCATAGCTTAGGCTACAAAATTGAGTTGACCAATGAAGCCAAAGAGTTTATTGCCGATAAAGGTTACGATTCGCAATTTGGTGCGCGTCCGCTTAAACGAGCTATTCAGAAATATCTGGAAGATCCAATTGCCGAAGAGATATTAAAAGGTGAGTTAGGTGATGCCGAGACAATGTTGGTTGATTATGATAAAGAAGCCAACGAGATCAAGGTAACCGGCAAAAAAGCTTCGGGCAAAAAGCCTAAGCAAGAAGAGCAGAATTAAATTAACTGATAATATACTACCTAAGCCCTTCCGTACATCGGGAGGGCTTTTTTTTGGCCGGTTTATAAAGTTTGCAAAAATTAAAACTAACGGCTAAACCTTTTGGTTCCTTTTAAATCATACAAAGTAAAAAAGGGACTATGAAAAAATATCTATTAATTGTAATGGCTGTTATGTTTGTTGCAGCTATTTCGTCGTGTACAAAAAAGTATGTTACACCAAATACTAATGTTACAGTAAAAGGAACGGTTAAGGCAAGCTCGTGGGTGTTGAGCGCTGATGGTAAATCTTACGAATCTGAGGTGTTGGTGCCCGATCTGGATAACTATTACAATAATGATGGGGCAGTTTTGGTTTACGCGTCATTTGGTACGGGTGTTTACGAGCAAATTCCGCAGGTTTATGATGGTATCTCTTACAGCTACTACCACAAAACAGGTAAAATTGTGATCTACACCCAAACGCCAAACGCGCAACCGGTAAAACCTACTACAAATTTTGATGTTAAAATTGTGCTGATAGACTCGGTCTATTAATCCGCGCAGCTTTAACGAAAAAGGCCTTTCGATATCATCGAAAGGCCTTTTTGCTTTGTTAGTATTTTAGATCAGAAATTATTCTCCCATACTTTCAATCACTTCTTTGGTAACCCCGGTGAACGAGAAGCCACCATCGTGGAAAAGGTTTTGCATGGTAACCATGCGAGTAAGATCAGAGAATAACGATACACAGTAATCAGCACATTGTGCAGCATCAGCGTTACCAAGCGGACTCATTTTTTCGGCATAATTAATAAAGCCATCAAAGCCTTTAACACCTGATCCTGCAGTAGTACGGGTTGGCGATTGAGATACTGTATTTACACGTACTTTCTTTTGCGTACCATAAAAGTAACCAAAGTTGCGTGCAATGCTTTCTAAAACAGCTTTATTGTCGGCCATATCATTGTAATCAGGGAATACACGTTGAGCTGCAATGTAGGTTAACGCTACTACAGATCCCCATTCGTTTATCGCGTCCATTTTCATGGCGGCTTGCAATACGCGGTGCAAGCTCAATGCTGATATATCAAAGCCCTTGTGTGTAAAATCGTAGTTGTTTTGCGTGTATGGGATAGACTTGCGTACGTTAACGCTCATGCCTATTGAGTGCAGTACAAAATCGACACCGCCACCAAAATGGTCCATAGTTTGGGTTAGCAGGTTGTTAATGTCGTCGTTGTTGGTAACATCAGCACCAATTACGGGCGCGTTGCACTCTTCTGCCAGTTTATTCAATTCGCCCATACGCAAAGCGATAGGAGCGTTGCTCAATACAATTTGTGCACCTTCTTCAACCGCGCGTTGCGCAACTTTCCAGGCAATAGATTGCTCATTCAATGCACCGAAAATGATGCCTTTTTTTCCTTTTAATAAATTATAAGCCATTTATTTAAGTTTGATTATAATGGGGCAAATGTATGTAATTATTTAAATAGTATGAGCGACAATTATACCGGTTTGCAAGTGGTAATAATATCGAATAATGAATGTCGAATATCCAACACCGAAGTTTTACTTCATTATTCGGTGTTCAAAATTCGATGTTCGATATTAAAATTTCCCCTTCAGGGGGCTAATGGGCCTGGTTCAACAAATCCCTCGCATTTTGCAAAGCACTTTCGCCCGGTTTATCGCCGCTTAGCATTTTAGCTATCTCGGTAACACGCTCGTCGGTATTTAGTTGTTTTATGCGCGTATAAGTTGTTGTGGCGCTATCGTCTTTATAAACATAATAATGTGCTTTGCCTTTGCTTGCTATTTGCGGCAGGTGAGTAATGGTTATAACCTGTAAATTATCGGCAAGTTGCTGCATGATCAATCCTACTCGGTTGGCCACTTCGCCTGATACCCCTGTGTCAATCTCATCAAAAATGATGGTAGGTAGGGCCGTATATTTGGCAATCAACGATTTAATAGCCAGCATTAACCGCGAAAGCTCACCACCTGATGCTACCTTGCTCATCTCTGCCAATGCATGGCCTTTATTTGCCGAGAATAGAAAGCGAACAGCGTTAGCGCCGTCCTTTTCCAGTTCTGTATCGCTAAGATTAATGCTGAGTACAGCATTAGCCATGCCCATTTCGGCAAGGCTATGGATTACCTGTTTTTCAATTTCAGGGATGGCTTTTGAGCGCCCGGCGGATAGTTGCGCGGCTAATTGCTCCAACTCTTTTCTTTCTGCCGCTAATTGCAGTTGCAGTTTTTCAATAGCTTCATCGCCAAAAACAGCTTGTTGGATCTTGCCGGATAGATCATCCTGTAACGCCAATAACTCAGCATTGCTGCTTAAGCGATGCTTTTTTTGCAGGTTATATATAATGGTAAGACGTGTGTTGATATCCGCGGCACGCGCTTCGTCGGTATAGGTGCGTTGCTCAATGCCTTCAATTTCTGCGGCAATGTCCTTTAGTTCTATTACTACACTGTTCAGCCTTTCGCGCAGCGTTTCAATATCGGTATTAAACTTAGCGGGTGTTGTAAGTTGATTGCCGGCCTCGCGCAACTGCAATAAAACAGCTGTCTCGCTATCCTGCAATAAAAAGCCGGCGCTTAACAGGTTGCGCTTAATTTCTTCGGCGTTGTTAAGGGTATAAAGCTCTTTTTCTAGCTTTTCCTGTTCACCTGCCACTAACCCTGCTTTTTCCAGCTCATCAAATTGAAACTGGTAATAATCCAGATCGGCTTTGGCTTTTTCGCTTTCCTCAACCAGCTGTTTTAAACGGTTGCCGCCTTTTTTATACTGACTGAATTTTGCGCGATACTCATCAAGCAAAGCGGAGTGCTTAGCAGCGGCATCAACAACCATTAATTGAAACAATGGGTTATTGATCTCCATTGTAGCATGCTGCGAGTGGATATCTATCAGCCGCTCGCCTAAAGTTTTTAAAACAGTAAGGTTTACAGGCGTATCATTCACAAAAGAGCGAGATTTACCATCGGCAGATATTTCGCGGCGCAGAACGGTTTCGGCTTCGTAGTCCAGGTCGTTCTCTTCAAAAAAAGCTTTTAAATGGAAGCCGTCAATTTTAAACAGGCCCTCAATAACGCATTTTTTTTGCTGATTGAAGAAATAACGACTCTCTGCCCGCTGACCTAAAATAAGCGACAATGCCCCCAGCACGATAGACTTACCCGCGCCGGTTTCGCCGGTAAGAATGTTCAGGCCCTTGTCAAAAACAATTTCCAGATCGTCAATTAAAGCGTAGTTATTGATACTTAGCTTTTGCAGCATATGCGGTCTTTTTTATTAAGGTTACTAAGTTACAAAAACAGGCGTTTTGTTAAGATGTTGCAAAAATTAAATACAAAAATAAAGGACCGGCGTACGGGCCGGTCCTTATCAAACTAAAATAAATATAACTGATCTGTTATAGGGGCTTTGCAGGTGTAACGGGCTTAGCTGCCGGTTTTACTGAAACTTTTTTGGCTTTGGACACTTCTTTTAAATTAGGTTTTTCAGCTACTTCCGGTTTTTCCGGTAACTCCGGTTTTTCAGCTGCCTCCGGTTTTTCGGGTAGCTCCGGTAATTCTTTAAGCTCAATTTCCTTTTCCACAATTTTTTTAATTGCGGGGCGGTCTTTTACACGTTTAACCGATTGGATGGTGCGCTCCACAACCTTTTGCTGTACTTTATCCACTTCCTGCAGATACTTTTTCCATTCGGGACTGGCCATCATTTTAACCATCCCTTCTTGCTGTTTTTTCCACTCCGGGCCTCTCATCGTTTTAGTCAACTCGTCCATGTATTGCTTCCATTCAGGGCTGGCCATCATTTTCGTACTTATATCGGCAGCCTCTGAACCTAATTCCATAGCTTTCGCTGTTAACTCATTCTGGCGATCTTTCCATTCATCACTTTCAAACTTTTTGCCCAATTCTTCTGCTTGTTGCTCTATATCCGCCTGTTTCTTTTTCCATTCGGGGCTGTCAAAATGCTTTTCCAACGCTGCCGCCTGCCTCTCTATATCCGCCAGATTTTTCTTCCAGTCCTTGCCTTCAAACCTTTTGGTCATGGCCAATGCTTGTTTTTCCATATTGGCTTGTTTCTTTTTCCATTCGGGGCTGCTAAACCGCTTTTCTAATTCGGCAGCGTGTTTCTCTACAGCGGCCATTTGTTTTTTCCATGCACTGCTTTCAAAATAGTTATCCATCTTCACAAATGCCGAGTCGTTATCGTACCTAAAATCAAATTTGAAACCGTCAGTTTTAATATCCTGTTTAAAATCGGCAGGCAGGTCAGCGACTGAATTATACTCCTTGCGGTTACCATTCTCATCCACAATAATTATCTTGTTGTATTTTTTCGGTTTCCCGATAGTGTCTCGCAGATCGGTGAGTGTGGTATCGTCGTATAGTACTTCTATTCTTGGTTTTTTAATTTTTGCCGGAGCCGGGATGTTTACAGCTATCGGCTCAGCAGCAGCAATATCGCCGCCTGATGCAAACGCGGTTAACATTTTAATGGTGGGGTCAAGGTTTTTAACCTTTAATTTTCCGTCTTCAACTTTTGGATTAAGCCAGGCAATGCTGGTTATGCCGAAGGTAAGCGCCAGCACAGTTACCAGTACCGGGCGAATATTTATGGTGTGTTTTTTAGTTTTCATGATTCTTTCAATGCGGTTAAGTAATTCAAATTTTCGCTTACCGGTAGCAGCAAGGGCCAGTTGCCATTGGTATTGCTTGTTTTCCTCTAGTTTTAGCAGGGTTTGGGCATAAATAAAGGGTCTGCTGGTAGTCTCAATCACCAGGTCATCACAGCTATGCTCTCTTTCCTCGCTAATAACTTTGCTTATCAGCCGGGCAAAGGGGTTAAAGAACAGCATAACGCCTATAACCTGTTGAATAAAATTATGAAGGTAATCGTTGCGCTTAACGTGGGCCAGTTCATGCAGCAATATCGCTTCAACTTCTTCCGTATTTAAATAGCAGGATATAGATATCGGAAGCAGTATTATTGGTTTAAAAAAACCTGTTACACAAGGCACATCCACCCACTCGCTAAACGCGGCGTCAACTTTTGTTTTTAGGTTTAATTGAGTTGACAGCTTGCGGATAGATGCAGCAAATTCTGTTTGGGTAACGTATTTTCTAATTTGATAGATGTTATTCCAGGCAAAAGCCAGTTTAAGCGTGTTAAACACCAGGCCTACTACATATAATACCGTAACATAAGGCATGTAGCCGGCAATGGTTACAAAATATTTGTTGGTAGGGGCGGCATCGCTAGCGCTTATCAAACCGGGTAGCGCAAGTATATTTACCGCCACAGGCTGGCTTGATTGCCATTCGTAATTAATAAGTTGTAAAAACAAGGTGTATAAAAACCAGCCTAAAACAGCGGTTAGCGCGCCAAAGGCCACACGGTACTTAAAAGCTGCATGCACCTGCGGAAGTACCAACATAAATATGCGTAGCAGCATATATACAATTAAACCCTGCCACAATGAATGCACTACCGTGATACCTAAAACCTGACTGATGTTATAAAACAGATTTTCCATGATTTACGTTATTTCGAATTTCGAATGTTCAATTTCGGATTTGTTTTTATTTGCGTATGATTCGCCTTTTTACTAATCTTTAATCACCAATCACTATTCTTCAAATTGCTTTAAATATTGCCTTATGGCGTCCAACTCATCGTTTGATGCACGGTGCTGCCCAAGCGCCTGTATCACCAAATCTGCAGTTGATCCTTTAAATACCGTATTAATAATTTTGTCAACCGCGCTGCTTTGTGCCT
>Ga0247817_10001021_pt1 | contig 14865 bp, 17 predicted proteins | sample UWRJL212509R1_FD_178010 | JGI IMG/M metagenome (GOLD analysis project Ga0247817, IMG submission 178010) | Plant litter microbial communities from Arlington Agricultural Research Station in Wisconsin, United States - UWRJ-L212-509R-1 | ecosystem: Environmental > Terrestrial > Plant litter >... | reverse complement strand
CTGGGCGGCGTGGTCCTGGGAAAACAGCCGCTGAAGGCCCTGTTGGGCTCGGTCATTCCCGTCAACGATCGGGCATGGCGTATCCTGACGATCCGCTACGGCGTCTATTTCGCGGCCGTCGCCGTGATCAACGAACTGGTCCGCAGCGAGGCCGTCGTCGCCTGGGCGGCGGGCCGCATGGGCATGACCGGCGTCGATCCGGCCGATGTCTGGGTCAGTTTTCGCGGCGTCCTGTGGATCGCCTCTTCCGTCTTCGGCATCGCCAATGTGCCGCTGATCATGAAAAACCTGGTGTCCGAGGACGCCGTCGACGCCTCGGCGCCGGCCCGGCCCGACACCGCCCCCTGAGCGCCTGTCGTCAAACCGTAAAGCCACGCTGATAACCCTCCGTCCACGGTAAGGGGCCTTCGGCCTCCGGAGAGCGCACCATGGTCAAGTCGGGCAAGGCGAAACGGACGGGAACGCTGGCGGAATCGCCCAGCCACCTGATGCACCGCGTGCTGCAACTGGCGCTCGACATCTATTCCGAAGAGGCCGGCGCCGACGGCCCGACCCAGCGCCAATTCGCCGTCATGGAGGCCGTGGCCGCCAAGGAAGGCTTGACCCAGACGGATCTGGTCCGGGCCACAGGCATCGACCGCTCGACCTTGGCCGACCTCGTCACCCGCATGACGGCCAAGGGGCTGCTGGACCGCGAACGCTCGACCATCGACGCCCGCGCCAAGGCCGTCCGCCTGTCTGAAGCCGGCGCAGAACTGCTGGCCTCGGCTCGTCCCCGCGTCGAGGCCGCCGATAAACGCATCATGGCCCTGCTGCCCAAGGGCAAGCGGGAAGGATTCATCGAACTCCTCAGCGATCTCGCCACCGCCGCCGACGCCGCCCCCGACGCCGCCAAGGCCGAGGCCAAGGCGCTCAAGAAGGCCGCCAAGGACGCCCGCAAGGCCGAAAAGGCCGCTCGCAAGGCCGAGCTGGGCAGGAAGCCCAAGGTCAAGAAGGTCAAGACGCCGGTCGAACCCGAACCCGTTTCCTGACCCCTAGCGCCGCTTCAAGGTGACGTAGATCGCGCCGTCGCCTCCGTGGCGGCGGTGCGAGACCGCAAAGCCCGAGACGACGCCGCGCAGGGCCGGGGCGTGCAGCCATTCGTGGATCGATGAGCGGATAACCCCGCCGCCACGCCGACCCTGGCCGGTGATGACCAGCACCGCCCGCAGGCCTCGAGCCTGGGATGACATCAAGAACCCCCTGAGCTGATCCTCCGCCTCGAACCGGCCGAAGCCATGTAGATCGATCCGGGCCTCGATCGGATCTCGCTCGCGCGACAGCCGTCGCTGGCGGCGGGGCTCCAGCTCCTCGGGGCTGGCCTTGGTCGGCGCCGCCGTGACCGGCGCCGACTGCGCCGTTGGCGCAATGATCGTGCGGGGCCGGGGTAGGGGCTTGGGCGGCCGTTTGACCGGCATGGCCTCAACCGTTTCCGGCAGAGGGATGGCGCCCGGGGTCACGCGCGCGGCCTTGCGCGTCCTGGGCGGGGTCACGGAGCCGGTGACGCGAGCCCAGATGCGGCGGTCGTCCGGCGTCAGATCCCTGGGTCCGCGCGCCATGGTCAGGCGTCGTCGTCGGAACCGGAATCCATGCCCGTCTCCTGCGGCCCCGGCGTATAGGCGAGCAGGTCGCCCGGCTGACAGCCCAGCTCCCGGCACAGGGCGTCCAGGGTCGAGAACCGAACGGCCCGGGCCTTGCCGGTCTTCAGGATCGACAGATTGGCCAGGGTCACGCCCACGCGGTCGGCAAGCTCGGTCAGCGACATACGCCGTTCGAGAAGGATGCGGTCGAGCTGGATACGGATGGCCATGGGACGCTTCTATCAGATGGTCAGTTCGGATTCGCGACGCAGGCGGGCGCCCTCGCGAAACACTTCGGCCAGCACAAAAACGACCAGGACCGAGAAGATTGGGGTCAGGAGCTCGCCGAGCCCTTGGGAATCCATGACGCCTGGCGCCAATCGAGCGGCCACGAGTCCCTGGGCGACCCAGACGCCGGCGGTCACGACGGCCAGGATCAGGCCGATGGCGCGTAGCCGGCTGACGTTCTCGGGGCGGAAGGGATCGCCGGCGGTCAGGGTGCGGAAGATTTTGCGCAGGTTGCGCAGGATCAGCAGGAAGCCGCCGAACCAGGCGGTGAAGGCGCCCAGACCGAACAGCACCAGCGGTCGGGTCAGGGCCTGCTCGCGTCCGCCTGAATCGTCGGTCACGACGATGTTCAGGTCCGCGAGGGGAAGGAATATGGCGGCCACGAAGGCGATCAGCAGACCGACCGTAATCAGCACCAGCAGGACATAGGCCACGTCCAGGGCGATCTTCAAAACGCTGGATACCGAGCCGGGCCCGAGGGTGCGAAGGGGGTTGGCGGCGGCCAGCTTGCGCGCCGACAGGCCGAAGGTCCCGGATTTCAGAAAGGTCGGGACACGCATGGCGTCTCTGTCAGGCCGGGAGGAAGGGCGCGATCGCCGCGCGGGGTCCGGCGAACCCCGTCGCGGTCTTATTCATCGCGGTCTTCATGGGTCTCGTCAAAGCCTCTTGGGAAAGCGATACCAGTACCGATGCCGGAAGCGTCCGTTTCGGTTGACGCCTCGCGCCGTCTTGCGCGAAGCGGTGTCAGCAGCTTGCCTTAAAAGGCCTGGACGAGGATGGCGACCATGGCGGTCGGCAGGGCGGCGAGCATGGCGGCGTTGACCAGAACATTGCCGAGCTTGTCCATGAAGAGAGAGGCGTTCATCGTGTTCATCGTAGTTCTCCTGAGTGAGGGTCGTTTTCGCCCTCTTGATTTGGCTCGCTGGAACAGAAGTGCCCGTTTCCGGTCTTCAGTGGAACGGTGCGGCCCCCGTTCGTGAGAACATAGATAGGACGTGCTTCACAAAAGATCACGTTACATATCGTTTAACGATATTAAACTTTGGCAATGGATTGTAACGGCGGTACGGTGCGCAAATGAATCTGAGACTTATCAAAGGGATGCGCATCGTTGCGGCGACCCACAACCCCGGGAAGGTCCCGGAAATCGCCGCCCTGCTGGACGGAAATTACGAGATCGTCACGGCCGGACAGCTGAATCTGCCCGAGCCGGACGAGACCGAGACCACGTTTGCCGGCAACGCCATGCTGAAAGCTCGCCACGCCGCACAGTTGTCGGGCGAGGTCTGTCTGGCCGACGACTCGGGTCTGTCGGTCGCGGCTCTCGAGGGGGCGCCGGGCATTTTCTCCGCGCGCTGGGCAGGCCCCGGCAAGGATTTTGGGCTGGCGATGCGAAAGGTGGAGGAGCGACTGGAAGAGGTCGGAGCCAGCGACCGCTCGGCCTGGTTCACCTCGGCCCTCGCCGTCGCCTGGCCGGACGGCCCCTGCGTCGTGGTGGAGGGCCGCGTCGACGGCGCCCTGACCTTCCCGGGACGCGGGACGCGGGGTTTCGGCTATGATCCCATCTTTATCCCGACCGGTCATGACCTGACCTTCGGCGAGATGGAGCCCGCGGCCAAGGACGCCCTGAGCCACCGCGCCCGCGCCTTCGCCAAACTGAAGGCCGCCCTGATTGACTGAACCCTTGGGCCCGGACCCTCTCGACCCGGGCAGCGACGTCGCCGTCTACGTCCACTGGCCTTACTGTGCGAAAATCTGCCCCTACTGCGACTTCAACGTCGTGCGCGATCGGGGGCGGACGGAGGAGCAGGCCGGTCTGGTCGCCGCCATCCTCGATGATCTGGAGGCGCAGGCAGCTCTCGTCGGCCCCCGGCGGCTGGCGTCGATCTTCCTCGGCGGAGGCACGCCGTCGCTGATGCCGCCCGAGGCCGTGGCGGCGGTTTTGGATCGCATTCACGCCCTGTTCACGACCAATGGCCCTGTCGAGATCACGCTGGAGGCCAATCCCACCGACGCAGAGGCGGCGCATTTCGCGGCTCTCGCGTCAGCGGGGATCAACCGCCTGTCCCTGGGCGTCCAGTCGCTGGACGACGCGGCCCTGCGCTTCCTCGGCCGCAACCATTCGGCAGTGGAGGCGCGGCGCGCCATCGTCATGGCCGGTGCGGCCTTCGAGCGCCTGTCGATCGACCTGATCTACGCCCGGCCGGACCAGTCCGTCGCCGACTGGACCGCCGAGCTCCAGACCGCCGTCGCCTTGGGGTTCGAGCACGTTTCGCCCTATCAGCTGACGCTAGAGCCGACGACGGCATTCGGCCGGGCGCTGGCGCGGGGAACCCTGGTTCCGCCCGACGAGGATCTAGCCGCCGCCCTCTATGAGACCACCCAGGCCGTGCTCGAGGCGGCGGGTTTCGAAGCCTATGAGATCTCCAACCACGCCCGGGGCGTCTTCGCGCGCTCGGCGCACAACATCCACGTCTGGCGCGGCGGAGACTATCTGGGCGTCGGGCCCGGAGCGCACGGGCGTCTGACCCTCGACGGCGTCCGCACCGCCACCGTCGCCCACCGCCGCATCCCGGATTATATCTCAGGGGTGGCCGCCCTGTCGCCTTGGAACGAGCGAGAGAGCATGGACGCCACAGGGGCAGCAGAGGAGCAGGTCTTGCTGGGTCTGCGCACGGTCGAGGGTGCGCCGATGCGGGCTTTCGAGGCCTTGGGTATCGCCGACAAGGCCCTCGGGCTCGCCGAGGACGGCTTTCTGATGATCAACCAGAACAGAGCGATTGCTTCCTTGAAGGGGAGGCCCGTGTTGGACGCCGTACTGAAGGCTCTACTGACCTGATCCCTCCTGCCGGACTTGGTGAGGATTGTGATCTTCGCCTCCGGCTGGCACGGTCCGCCGCAATGTCAGAGCCCCTCGATACGCCTTCGCCATTCCCCCCGACGGCGCCGCCGCCGCGCCGCGTTTCGCCCGGGCTCTATCTGGTGGCGACGCCGATCGGGAACCTCAGGGATATGACTTTGAGGGCGCTGGACGTGCTGGCTGCAGCCGATTTGGTGCTGGCGGAGGATACCCGGGTCACGGCCAAGTTGCTGGCCGCCTATGGACTGAAGGCCAGGCTCGAACGTTGCGACGATCATGCCTCGGCCCATGCCGCCGGGATCGCCATCGAACGGGTGCGCGAGGGCCAGGTGGTGGCTCTGGTGTCCGATGCAGGCACGCCGGTGATCAGCGACCCCGGCTTCGTTGTGGCGCGCGCCTTTATCGCCGCCGACCTGCCTGTTCATCCGATTCCGGGCGCGTCGAGCCTTCTGGCTGCGCTCTGCATCGCTGGCCAACCCAGCGACAGGTTCCTGTTCGCCGGCTTCCTGCCGGTCAAGTCAGGCGCGCGAAAGACGATGCTGGCCGAGGTCAGGGCCGCTCGTCAGACGCTGGTCTTCTTCGAGAGCGGCCCGAGGCTAGCCGCCAGCCTGGCAGACATGGCCGAAGTTCTGGGGCCGCGCCCCGCCGCCGTAACGCGCGAACTGACCAAACTCTATGAGGAGGCGATCCGGGGAACGCTCGCCGAACTGGCCGTCGATCCGCGCTGCGACGGGCCGAGGGGGGAAATCGTCATCGTCATCGGGCCCGGCGAGGTCGAGGTCGCCTCGGCTGCCGACGCAGACGCAGCCTTGATCGAGGCCTTGGCTCGCTTGCCCACCGGCGAAGCGGCGTCAGAGGTGTCACAGGCGCTGGATCTGCCGCGCAAGGCTCTTTATCGCCGAGCGCTGGAGTTGCAGGGCAAGGGATGAATCGGCGGATGCTCGTCTGATCCTCGCCAGCCCTCTGACCCGGCGTGACGGGATCCTCGTTTCAAGATTGGCCTGCGAGCTAGGCCTGCCGCTGGATGCGATCGCTAAACCGACCCGATACATCTCCATCGCGCGACTAAACGACTTGTGAGCCGGTGATTTCAACGGATCGCTGCAGCATGCTCGGAGAAGGTCTTTGCCGGGTCCGCAGCGCCGGGAAGACCGGCGGAGACATCCAGCGAATTGTCGTTTGATCGAACCATCAGGAGCTGGCCTTTATGATCCCCGGTTCTCGACGTCGTGCCGCCGAACATTGGAACCGCTGCCGCTGCTTCATCACCGATCTCTCAACCCTAGGGGAAGGTATCTCGTAGCGTGGAGCTTCAAAGCCCGCCGAGGTTGCAAGGGCGTTCAGCAGGGGTGGAGAGACCTCAGGCCCTCAGCCCAAGCCAGGTCCATTCGTCCGGCGATCTCAGAGAACGCTGGCCTGTCTCTGGCGTGGGCCGCGAGTTCAGGGCGGGTGTCGGAAACCGCATCGGCGACCCTGTCGAGGATAGTGCGAATAGCGGCCGGGCTTCCAATCTCGCGGGTTTCGCCGAACGTCTGCAGCCTCTTTGCGTCGGGCCAACGCGTCGAGCCGTCCAAAGTCAGCGCCATCGTGTCGGCGGCGATGTAAGCCGTGGTCGTAACGAGATCATAGACGGGCGCCAGGGATACGGTCCCTTCCGGATCGTCATAGACCACGCCGAAATTCTTGAGATGGGCGTCGCCGTTTCGAAGCGCACAGTTCAGGGCCATCAGGGTGAAGAGCTGTTCGCTATCCCGGGTGACGGCGTCAGGGCTCGCGAACTGTCGGAACCGCTTCCAGATCGATGTTTCGTACGAGCCCCTGTATTTATCGACGGTGGAGCGCGCGTTAAGGACGCAGAAGTCCTCCAACCCTCTATAACTCCCATTCGGATTGAGATCGAAACGGTCGATGACGAGCGCCTGTCCTTCCTCCGCCAGGCGGAACTGCGGAACCTCCAGGCCGCAACGCTCGGCCGCTCGCAGGCAGAAATACTCATTGGCCGCGAGTTCGGGATAGTCGGCTTCCCAGAACTTCACGATGTGGGTGGCTCCCCGAAAGCTGGCGCGATCACCGTTCCCTCGTCGTGCGAAGGTCGTCTCGTCGCGCACCATGACTTTGGGCTGCACCCCACTGAGCCCTGAAAAGACAGCGAACCGGTTCAACAGGAAAGAAAAGAGGTCGCCATCGCGCCTGGCGGCCAAGATCTCGTCAACGGACTGAAACGGGACGGCCTCGTCGAGCCCTTCGCCGACGCCGGTGTAGCGTAGGCGACCGATTTGGGATCGGCCTACCACGGCCAAAAGATCGAGGTCGTCGAAGGAGCCTGCGGCCTTGGCGAACGCCAGTCTAAGCCTCTCGCGCAGGGCGCCTTCGGGCAGGTTCATCTCAAAAATCGGGGCCAGTCCGAAGGGCGTGTCCCAAGACGAAAGACGCGTCGGCATGGTCAACGACACCGCGCAATCCGCCTGGGCGTCGGGATCGTAGGCGAAGGTGGATCCACGTGGCGGCGCCCTGTCGAGCCGGCCGGCCTCAACGCCGCTGGTCCAGGCCTTAATCATCATCTTCCATCAAGAGGTCTTCCAGGGTGGGGCGGCGTTGCGGCGACTCGATCAGGCGCAGTCCCATGTCTAGCGCCGAGAGAATTCTCGAAACCTTGGTGAAGCCGAGCTCCCGTGCGCGGCCGTTTTCAAGTTCGTCGATCGCGGTGCGGCCCACCCGGGCTCGACTTGCCAGGACAGCCTGGGTCAGCTTGAGGCTTTTGCGCCTCAAGGCGACGGTTCTGCCAAGTTCAGCCAAATCCAACATTCAGCCGGTATAACGGGCATATCGATAAAAATCTATGAAATTGCACGTTATACCGGCATTTTTCAGGGATGTGTTGCTGGAGTGAACCCGCGTCTAGCGGTCGCAGCATGTTGCGCAGGGGCATTGCCTTGCTACGGAAACCTCACGGCGATCATCCAGGCTTGGTGGGAAAGCGTGATCGTCACACTTGCGTGTGGGACAAACGGCTCTGGTCTGACGGCGCGTTCGTCTGGAACAACCTCAATCCAGCGTGAGCGCGAGTTTCTCGGCCAGTTCCCCCGCCCGAAACGGCTTGTGCACGACCCGCACCTCCGGCGCTTCAGCCAACGCTTCTGCGTCGGCATAGCCAGTGGCGAACAGGATGGGCAGTTCAGGCCGCCGTCCCTGCATTTCGCGCGCCACATCCGCGCCGTTCATGCCCGGCATGGCGAAGTCGAGGACGACAGCCTCAACGTCCTGGCGACGGTCGAGCATATCCAGCGCCGCCCCGCCGCTGCCCGCCTCAACCACGATGTAGCCCAGATCAGCCAGGATGCCGGCCGTGACCTCGCGAACCGCATCGTCGTCGTCGACCACCATGACAACGGTTCCTGGCGTGGCCGCCTTTCTGGGGCTCACACCAACCGAAACCTCCGTATGCGGGAGCTCGTGCGAACGGGGCAGATAGACCTTGATCGTCGTGCCCTCGCCAACAGCCGTATCGATGGTGACGCCTCCGCCAGACTGCTTGGCCAGGCCAAACACCTGGCTCAACCCAAGCCCGGAACCCTTGCCCACCGGCTTGGTGGTGAAGAACGGCTCGAACACCCGGGCTAAGACGGCCTCGCTCATTCCCGACCCCGTATCAGACACGGCCACCATTACATGATCGCCCGCTGGCGGATGCTCGGGACGGGTCGGCTCCGGCATCGTCACATTGGCGGTTCCGATCGTCAGGGCGCCGCCCACCTCCATCGCATCGCGGGCGTTGATGGCCAGGTTAAGGATCACGAGTTCTATCTGCGTCGGATCGATCATGGCTGTCCATAAGCCGTCCGCCAGATCCGGCTCCCGAATCTGGACGCTGCCGCCGATCGTGCTCTGCAAGAGGTCGCGCATGCTGCGAACGGTTTCGTTGAGATCGACAGCCTTGGGCTCCAGCTTCTGGCGGCGGGAAAAGGCCAGCATCTGGGACGTCAGCTGGGCGCCGCGTCGTGAAGCCTCAGCCATCATATCCAGGCGACGGCCGATGCCGGGATCATCGATACGCTTCTGCAGCTGCTCGACATTACCCATGATCACAGTCAGCAGATTGTTGAAATCATGGGCCACGCCGGAGGTGAGCTGACCCACCGCTTCGAGGCGCTGAGCTTGACGCAGGGCCGTCTCGACCTTCTCGCGCTCTGCGATCTGGGCAGCCAGTTGGCGATTGGCCGCTTCCAGCTCAGACGTCCGTTCCTCGACTCGTCGTTCCAGCAGCACCTCAGCGCGCCGGATCTCCTCGATACGCTCGCGCGCCTCATACTGACGGCTTCGTCCCCGCAGCGCCGTTTGCACTGCGCTGACCAGAGTTGTTGGATGGAAGGGCCGCTCCAGGAAACCGATATTGCCGAGGGTTCGCGCTAGCCGCTGGGCGACAGGATTGCGCTCCACGCTGCCGCCGCGCTGCGTCAGGATGACGAAGGGAAAGTCCGACCACGAGGGTTGGGCCGCGACCCAGCCGGACAGCGGGGCCAGATCGGCCGAGCGCAACACGTCATCAACGATGACCGCCAGTCCGGCTCCCTCTTCCATGCGCTGAAGGAGATCGGGGAGGTCGCTACATAGGACTGCGGGACAGTTCGCCTCTCCAAGGATGGCGACGGCAAGTGCACCGTCGCGGCCAGTGGGCGCCAGAACGAGCGTACGTTTGGAAACGGCTCCACCCGCGCTCATGCGGAGGGATCGCCCATCAATCCCGCCCCAGGACCAACGAAGTTGGGCACCCCACGCAGCACGCCCTGGAACTGGCTTAGCGGCTCACCGAGCGACAGGCCGCCATCGCCGATATTGAACTCGCGGATCGTCGTTTCATGGGCGCCGGAACGCTTCTTGATCACCGACACCGCACGCCGCACGTTCCCCATCGCCTCGAAATAGCGCAGCAGGATGACGGTGTCGGCCAGATAGGTCACATCGACCGGAGCCTTCATCTCACCAACCAGCCCGTGCTGGGCCACGGTCAAGAAGGTCGAGGCGCCCTGCCGGTTCAGGTACTGCAACAGTTCGTGGATGTGCAGCACCAGGAACTGCTCCTGCGGCATGGCCGCTTGATATCCGTTCAGGCTGTCGATCACTACGGTCTGGATTTTCTCATCCGTGACGCAATGCCTGACGCGCGATGCGAACTCACCTGGGGACAGCTCCGCCGCATCGACCTGTTCAATGATCAGATCGCCGCTCGCCTCCATGGAGCGAAGGTCGATGCCGAGCTTTGTCATCCTGTCGTAGAGCAGGCCCAGTTCCTCGTCGAAGATGAAGAGCGCCGCCTTCTCACCGCGCGCCACGGCGGCGACGGCGAACTTGATGGCGAACAACGACTTGCCAGTGCCAGCCGGTCCAAGGATCAGAGCGCTCGATCCCCGCTCAATCCCGCCACCCAACAGGTCGTCCAGTTCGCCGACTCCGCTGGACACAGCGTCGCGGACAAAAGCGGTGTGGTGTTCCGACGCCACAATGCGCGGATAGACCTCAAGGCCGCCGGTCTTGATCGTGAAGTCATGATATCCACCACGGAACCGGCGGCCGCGGTATTTGATCACCCTGGCGCGGCGGCGTTCCGCCCCATATTCCGGCGCCAGTTCCTGCAACTGGACGACCCCGTGGGCGACGGAGTGCACCGTCTTGTCGTTGATGTCCGTGGTCAGGTCGTCGAGCAGCAAGACAGTGGCCTGATGCTTGGCGAAATAATGCTTCAGAGCGAGGACCTGGCGACGGTACCTCAATGACGTCTGAGCCAGCAGGCGGATCTCGGACAGGCTATCGATCACGACGCGCAGAGGCTTTTTCGCCTCGACAGACTCGAAGATCATCCGCGTGGTCTCGCCGAGTTCGAGATCGGAGGAATAGAGCAGGCTCTGCTGCTGCTGCTCATCAAGCAGGCTCTCCGGCGGAACCAATTCGAAAATGTCGACGCCGTCGAGCGTCCAACCGTGCGACCGCGCCGTGCCCCGCAGTTCTTCCTCGGTCTCCGACAGCGTGATGTAGAGGCCCGGTTCGCCCAGCTGGGCGCCCTCCAGCAGAAAACTCATAGAGGCCGTCGTCTTGCCCGTGCCCGGAGCGCCCTCCAGAAGATAGACCCGTTTTCTTTCGAGGCCGCCGGCCAGAATATTGTCAAGCCCCTCGATGCCGAAGCCCGCGTCCCTGGTTGTCTCGATCGTCATCCCGGACCGGCCTTTTCCTTATGAGCTGAGCCGTAACGCCTCCGCCGACGATTGGTTACACGATTGGGTTGCTGGAGAAGATCGCCAGCGCACACAACGGGTTGTGGACATTCAGCTTAACCGGAATCGACAGCCTTGCTCACAAACGGCCGCTGGGCCGTCACCGCTTCCAACGGCGCCTAATATGCCCCGCCTCATGGAAGGGGCTTCTCATCGTGCGCCCGCACTATGGAAATCGCGGCCAATGTGATCGACGGAGTGGAGCGCTGCGTCTGCATGCAAATCGTGCGGTCCAAACTTCACAACCTTCGCGGTAATTTTGTCCGTGGAGGTGGTTACGCCACATGATCTGGCGAGACGCACGGGGCCGGAGCGCCTTAGGAGAGGTCGCATCGCAGGGCTCCTATAGTCTCAGCGCGGGTAAGGCAGGTGTTGCGCGAAAAACTCAGCTTGGCCGGGGGTGTGTCTCTTCGGCCTGCTGTGACGCTGGCGCTCATGGCCAGTCCGCGCCATTGTGACCAAATAGGGCAAAAAGGAGGCCTTGCGTCGTGACGCGGGATGAAGCGGAGGTTGTATTGGTTGAGGCCGGTCAGGCGGAGGACGCGGACTTTCCGCTGCTCGAAGCCGCGATCGCCTGCGCCATCCACGACGATCCGTTTCGCGACCCGGAACCCGTACGCATCCTGGCTCGTAACGCTGGTGAACGCCTGAAGGAACGGATCGGAGGCGAAAGCGCCGACGACGCCTTGGCTGAAACCATGGCCGCTGATCTTCGATTGAATGGCGACCTGCTACGCTACGACGATCCGGCCAATACCGACATCATCGATGTGGCGCACCGCCGCCGCGGCCTGTCCGCCGCTCTGGCCGTCTTCTATCTGGACGCCGCGCATCGGGCGGGTGTGGAGGCGCAAGGGGTCGATTTCCCCAACCATTTTTTGCTGCGGGTCGAAACGGAGGCCGGACCCGTAGCGCTGGATCCGTTCAGTCAGGGTCGACTGGTTATGCCGTCCGAATTGAGCCGTCGCGCTTTGAGAGCCGGGCTGACGCCCCACGTGGCCGACCGACTCGACCTGCTGATGGCTCCGGTGACTGACCGGCAGGCCCTTATCCGCCTGCAGAATGTCCTGTTCAGCCGGGCCATCAAGGCTGAGGACTATCTGGGCGCCGAGCGTTCCGCCGTCCGCCGGGCCCTCCTGGATCCCGAAGATCATCGCCCCTGGCTGGACGTCGCCTCCGCCCGCGAGAAACAAGGCGCCCTGAACGGAGCGCTGGAAGCCCTGTACCGGGCCCGCCTCGTCGGTGGACAGGAGATGGTCGTCCAGAGCCGCGCCGTCGACAGTCTGAGGATGCGTTTGAACTAGAGGGGAAGAGCGACGGCGGGCAAAGCCCGCTCACCGTCATTCTGCTTCGAGCCTCGGCCCTATTCCCGCGGTCTGACTTGCGCCTGCTCCCGTCCAGACCCATTACCCAAGCTATCTCCGGCGTAAGGTCTCCAGCATGCTCAAGGTCGCGATCCAGATGGACCCCGTCGAGGGGGTCGATATCGAGGTCGACACGACCTGGCTGATGATGATGACGGCCCAGGACCGTGGTCATCAGCAATGGGTCTACGACTTCCGCACCCTCGCTCTCGAAGAAGGCCGCCTCTACTGCCGCGCCCGCCCGGTGACGCTCCAGCATGTCGCCGGCGACCATGTGACCTTTGGCGACTGGGTGAAGCTGGACCTCGCCGAGGATATCGACGTCATCCTGATGCGTCAGGATCCGCCCTTCGACATGGCCTATGTGACCGCCACCTACATGCTGGAGACGGTCCATCCGAAGACCCTGGTCGTCAACGACCCGGCCGAGGTGCGTTCGGCGCCTGAGAAGCTGATGGTCACAGCCTTTCCGGGCCTGCAGCCGCCGACCCTCATCACCTCCGATCCCGTCGCCCTGACCGCCTTCCACAAACAGCACGGCGACGTGGTCCTGAAGCCGCTACATGGCAACGGCGGGTCCGGCGTGATCAAGCTGCGCGCCGATGACCCCAACCTGGACGCCCTTATCGAGATCCATCAGGGCGCATCGCGTGATCCGCTGGTGATCCAGAAATTCATCCCGGCGGTGTCGAAAGGCGACAAGCGCATCATCCTGATCGACGGCGAGCCGGTGGGCGCCATCAATCGGGTGCCGGCGGCGGGCGCCGTGCGTTCCAACCTGCACGTCGGCGGCACCGCCATGCCGGTCGAGCTGACGCCGCGCGATCTCGAGATCTGCAAGGCCATCGGACCGACTTTGAAGGAACGCGGCCTGATCTTCGTCGGCATCGACGTGATCGGCGACTATCTGACGGAGATCAACGTCACCTCGCCCACCGGCGCCCAGCAGCTGAAGGCCTTCACCGGCATCGACGCTACCGCCCTGATGTGGGACGTGATCGAGGCGAAGCGCGCAGCATCCTGAGCCGCCGACTGCTTCCCGTCCAACCGTAAGGTCTGCCGGGCAGGCCGGCACGACGGATGTCTACGGAGGTCAGTCGTGCTGCGCGAGATCGGGTCCGCGAAAGTGCACCGTCCGACGAAAGCGGCCAGGGGTGGTGCGTCGGGCCTTGGCCGCAGGCGTAGCGGCTGGCCTCTGCGAGGTGACGGCGGCGATGGCGGCGTCGCCGAGTCCGGCCTGTGACTCGTTGATCACACGGCAATCCACAATGCGTCCGTCAGGTTGTGCCGTGCATTCGACCGTTGCGAACCCGCTGATCTGAATGCTCGCAGCCATCACAATCGCGATCATCGTGCAGCTCTCCATTCCCAAGGCGTCTGAAACTCGCCCGCCCAGATGCCGAGGCGTCCCTGTTGAGCCTCCCGCTGTTGGTCGAGGTAGGCCCCGCCACTGTAACGCGGCCAGTCCAGGGCGAAGCCCATAGCGACCTGGGCGGCGCCAAGGTTCCGTTCCGGAGCCTTGAAAAGCTCTGACTCCGGGCTAAAAGCGAGCGACGACCAGCAGACGGCCACGATCCGTCTGTAGCGGTCTGGCCGGCCACGGGCCTCACAGCTCACCGGTCTGTCGCCAATCAGGGCGTCAAGGTTCAACGCGGCCTGCTGACCGCAACGCCATGGCTCACCATTACGAGTGCAGGACTGGCGGCTTTCGGGCGCATCAACGCCCCAAAGGCGCAACCTCTGGCCCCGGATTTCCATGGTATCGCCATCGATGATGGTCGCGCGTCCGGCGATGAGCTCGGGTCGGGGATCGAGCAGCATCTGCAGGGAGGCGATAGCGAGCAGGAGGGTCATACGACACGCTACCAGTTACCGTTTGCGGCGTAAGGCCCAGATCAAGGCCGCTGTCGCTGTCACAACACTGGCGAACGCGGTGACGAGGTCTGCACTGATGATCATGAGGATCTCCTTTGCGAGGAGTATCTGGCGAGAGCCGACCGCGGCGCGCCCGTTGGCTTGACCCACCAGGCCGGACGCTGTGGTGGTGGGCCGTGGCGCGGAATTATCGCCCTGAACCGAGCAAGGAAGACGGCGTGAAGCTGACGCCTGTCGCAAAGCGGGGCGCTTGAACCGTCCTTAACCGTTGTGCGTGCAGGGTCGTGGCCACGGAGATCGGTATGGCGCGACGCACGAACACGGCGATCACAGAAACACCGCAGGGCGCAGACGCCGCCGGCGGCGGGACCGATCAGTTCCTGCGGCTGATGAGCCACGAGATGCGCACGCCCCTGAACGGGGTGATCGGCATGCTGGGCCTGCTGACGCGGACCCGTCTGGATGGGGCTCAACGCGCTTATGCCGAGGCGGCCCAGTCCTCGGCCGAACACCTGCTGGGGCTGGTCAATGATCTGCTCGATTACGCACGACTCGAAGCCGGCAAGCTCGAGTTCGACACGGCTGCGGTGGAT
>Ga0247817_10001020_pt1 | contig 14876 bp, 10 predicted proteins | sample UWRJL212509R1_FD_178010 | JGI IMG/M metagenome (GOLD analysis project Ga0247817, IMG submission 178010) | Plant litter microbial communities from Arlington Agricultural Research Station in Wisconsin, United States - UWRJ-L212-509R-1 | ecosystem: Environmental > Terrestrial > Plant litter >... | reverse complement strand
TCACGCCCCTAACTGGGGGTGAGTACGGGAGTCTTTGCCGTTGTGGCGCACTTCCGCGACAAGTTATCGTCTTTTAGCTGACGTGTTCTCAGCGATCTCTTACCTAATCCGAAGGACCACCCATGAAGTTTCGCTATCTTGCCGCCACAGCGGCTGCGGCGCTCGTGCTCGGAGCGTTCGCGCCCGTAGCCGCGGCGAACGCCGAACCCCTCACGCTCACGGGCGTCGTGACCGACGAGAACGGCCCCGTTCCCTACGCTGTCGTCGGGTGGGTCGAAGATGGATCGACCACGGGTGCGTCCGAGCAGGCCTACGCTGACGAGAACGGTGCGTACTCTCTCGAGACCCCCGTTGACGGCGACTACCTCCTCTACGCGAACTTCGAGCTCTACGAGGGCCAGTCCCCGTACGCGTCCAACCCCGACTACAACGGCGAGTACTTCGGTGCATTCGGCACCAGTGCATTCACCCACCAGATCGTCGAGCCGTTCACCGAGCAGCAGACGGGCACGTTCGATGTCGAACTCACCCGCCCGGGCAGCATCTCAGGTGTCTCGGTCGACTTCGCGGGCGAAACCCTTTCCCTCCGCACCCTCGGTGGCAATGATGTCGACTGGGCGACCGTAGACGACGACGGCAACTTCGCTTTCGACGGTCTTGTCCCCGGCGAGTACACGGTCTACGCCTACGACACCGTCGCGTACCAGGAACTATCGGTTGACGTCACCGTGAACGCCGGCGAGACCACCGAGCTCTCGGTGGAACCCGCTGTCACCGCCGTGATCTCCGGAGTCGTCAAGGTCGGCGGCAAGGCAGTCAAGGGCGTGGTCGTGCAGGCGAGCTCCACCGACGGCAACGACTTCGGTTCGGCAACAACCACGTCATCCGGCGCCTATTCCATCAAGGGTCTGAACGCCGGCACGTACACGGTGACTTTCTCTTCCGCCAACAACGCAAAGGCGACGGCTTCGTACCTCACCAAGCGCGTCACGCTGAAGTCCGTCAAGGCGGGCACGACGGCCAAAGCCAGTGTGAGCCTCTCCCGCGCGGGAGTGTATGCGGGCAAGGTTGCGCTCGCCAAGGGCGCAAACTACTACGAGGTCACCATCGTCGATTCCAAGAAGCGCATCGTCGGCGGAGCGTACGGCGAATCCGCGAAAACGGGATTCAGCATCGCGGGGCTCGCGGCGGGTAAGTACACCGCGTTCTTCACCGATGGTGCAGCGAAGTACTACGCGCAGAAGTCCTTCACGATCAAAACGGGCAAGGCGACCGCAGCCGGAACGACCAAGCTCACCACAAAGACGATCACCTACTCGGGAACCGTCACGGGTGCCAAGGGCGGCTCCATCTACCTCGCATCGACGTCGCGCCCCGGTACCGGATCGTCCATCTCGTCGAAGGGCACCTTCGCGGTCAAGGGAGTAATCCCCGGCAGCTACACCATCTACGTCAACGCCAACGGCGCTTCCGAGAAGAAGTACAGCGGCACCATCTCGAAGTCGGTCAAGAAGACGCTCTCAAAGGGCAAGGCGCTTGGCTACGTCACGGGCGTCGCCACGATCGGCGGAACGCCGATCGAGTGGGCTTCGGCCTCGTACTCGGTCAACAACTCGCCCGGCAGCCTGTACGTATCGGTGACCGATGGGGCCTTCGCTGGCTACGCCCCGGCCGGAACCGCCGAGCTCGACAACTTCCTGTTCCACAACTACGACGGATACTTCCCCGCGAAGTCGCCGTTCTGGTTCGACCTCCCCGACGAGGCGAAAACGATCTCGCTTGTTTCCGGCCAGACGACCGATCTCGGCTCTTTCGAGCTCGTCGTTCGCGGATCACTCCCCGTTCCCGAGCTCTAGAAGCACGAAGTCACACAAACGCTGGGCAACAAACGCTGAGCAACAAACGCTGAGCAACAAATACTGGGCGGCCACCTTCGGGTGGCCGCCCATTTTGCGTCACGCCGGATGTCACGCCAAAAACTGCCATTCCGGGGCGAGTCGGGAGAGACTAGGGGTGTGCCCTTCTTCGGTTGCCCGAAGACCATCAATGACGATTGCGGGGAGAATCAGTGACGATTACACGCGCGCCCATCGAGCTTGCTCCGGCGGAACGAGCCGTGCGGCTCATCGGGGGAGACCTCACCGAGAAAAGCCTCAGGCTTCACCTCGAGGGACTGCCCGGCATCGACGCCGTCGGCCTCGAGCAACGGGCGGCATCGCTCGGCACGCGCTCGATCAAGACCACCTCGAAAGCATGGGCGCTCGACCGCATCATCAGTCTCATCGACCTCACTACGCTCGAAGGCGCCGACAGCCCCGGCAAGGTCCGATCGCTCGTCGCCAAGGCCATCACCCCCGACGCCGGCGATCCCTCGACCCCACGCGTCGCCGCGGTGTGCGTCTACGGCGACATGGTGCCGTACGCCGTCGATGCGCTCGGCGGCCTGCACGGTGACCCCGACGCCGGCGGGATCTCCGTGGCCGCCGTCGCGACCGCCTTTCCGAGCGGACGCGCGTCGCTTGCGGTCAAGCTCGCCGACACAGCGGATGCCATAGCCGCTGGCGCAGACGAGATCGACATGGTCATCGATCGCGGTGCATACCTCTCTGGGCGATACGGCCTCGTCTTCGACCAGATCGTCGCCGTGAAGGAGGCGTGCCGTCGCGCGGACGGAACGTCGGCCCACCTCAAGGTGATTCTCGAGACCGGCGAGCTCACGACCTATGACAACGTTCGCCGCGCGTCGTGGCTCGCGATTCTCGCCGGCGCAGACTTCATCAAGACATCGACGGGGAAGGTCGCACCGGCCGCCACTCTTCCCGTGACGCTGCTCATGCTCGGGGTAGTGCGCGACTGGCACCGCTTGACCGGCGAGCGGATCGGGGTGAAGCCGGCCGGCGGCATCCGTACGTCGAAGGATGCGATCAAGTACCTCGTCACTGTCGCCGAGACCGTCGGCGAAGAGTGGCTCACTCCGCACCTGTTCCGCTTCGGCGCCTCGAGCCTGCTCAACGACGTTCTGCTGCAGCGCCAGAAGCTCACCACCGGCCACTACAGCGGCCCCGACTACGTCACGATGGACTAAGGATCAGGAGTCAACGATGACCTCATTTCTCGACTACGCCCCGGCGCCGGAATCAACCGCGATCCTCGCTCTCAAGCCGAGCTACGGACTATTCATCAACGGCGAGTTCGTCGACGGACACGGTGACGGGTTCACCACCATCTCTCCCTCGACCGAGAAGAGAATCGCCGACATCGCGAGCGCCAATTCTGCCGATGTCGACCTCGCGGTCGCCGCAGCACGGCGCGCCCACGATCGCACCTGGTCGAAGCTCAGTGGTGCCGACCGCGGAAAATACCTGTTCCGCATCGCGCGCCTCGTGCAGGAACGCGCTCGGGAACTCGCGGTCGCCGAGAGCCTCGACAACGGCAAACCGATCCGGGAAGCGCGTGACGTCGACGTTCCCCTCGTCGCCGCCTGGTTCTTCTACTACGCGGGGTGGGCCGACAAACTCGACTACGCCGGACTCGGCACCAACCCGCGCTCGCTTGGTGTCGCCGCGCAGGTGATCCCGTGGAACTTCCCGCTGCTCATGCTGGCGTGGAAGATCGCGCCGGCGCTCGCCGCGGGCAACACGGTTGTGATCAAGCCAGCTGAGACGACACCGCTCACCGCCCTCATCTTCGCCGAGATCCTGCAGCAAGCAGACCTGCCGGCTGGTGTTGTCAACATCATCACCGGTGCCGGCGAAACGGGAGAGTTGCTTGTCAACCACCCGGATGTCGACAAGGTCGCGTTCACCGGCTCCACCGCGGTCGGAAAGGCGATCGCCCGGTCCACGGCGGGCAGCGGCAAGAAGATCACGCTCGAGCTCGGAGGAAAGGCCGCGAACATCGTTTTCGACGACGCCCCGATCGATCAGGCCATCGAGGGAATCGTTAATGGCATCTTCTTCAACCAGGGTCACGTCTGCTGCGCGGGCAGCCGGCTGCTCGTGCAGGAGAACATCCACGACGACGTGGTCGAGCGCCTCAAGGCCCGGTTGTCGACCCTCCGGCTCGGTGATCCGCTCGACAAGAACACCGACATCGGCGCGATCAATTCCCGCGAACAGCTCGACCGCATCCGCGATCTCTCCGATATCGGTGAATCCGAGGGAGCCGACCGCTGGACCGCCGACTGCGCGATCCCCGAGAACGGCTTCTGGTTCGCCCCGACCATCTTCACGAACGTGTCGACGAGTCACCGCATCGCGCGGGACGAGGTTTTCGGGCCGGTGCTGTCGGTGCTGACCTTTCGCACCCCCGCCGAGGCCGTCGCGAAGGCGAACAACACCCCGTACGGGCTCTCAGCGGGCATCTGGAGCTCCAACGGCAGCCGCATCCTCGCGGTGGCCGACCGCCTGCGCGCCGGCGTCATCTGGGCAAACACGTTCAATCAGTTCGACCCAGCCTCACCGTTCGGTGGGTACAAGGAGAGCGGCTACGGGCGGGAGGGCGGGCGCCACGGCCTCGCCGCGTATCTCAGCGAGGCGGCGCCCGCCGCACGGCAAGCCGTCACGAGCAAGGGAGCCACGAAGTGACCCACCTCACGATTCCGAAAACCTACAAGCTCTACGTCGGCGGTAAGTTCCCCCGCAGCGAATCCGGTCGCGTCTACGAGGTCACCACCGCGAAGGGTGCCTTTCTTGCCAACGCGGCGAAAGCGAGTCGAAAGGACGCGCGTGATGCCGTGGTCGCCGCCCGCGCCGCCCAGTCCGGCTGGGCGGGGGCGACGGGCTACAACCGTGGCCAGGTGCTCTACCGGGTTGCCGAGGTGCTCGAGGGCAGGCGCGCACAGTTCATCGACGAGATAGTGGCGAGCGAGGGCGTCTCGACCGCGGCAGCCACGGCACAGGTGAACGAGGCCATCGACACGTGGGTCTGGTACGCGGGGTGGGCCGACAAGTACGTGCAGGTGGCCGGTAACGGCAACGGCGTAAGCGGCCCGTACTTCAACCTCTCCACGCCAGAGCCGACCGGAGTGGTCGCGATCATCGCTCCGCGAGAGTCGTCGCTGCTCGGCCTCGCGAGTGTCATCGGGCCGGCTGTTGCGACGGGTAATACCGTCGTGGTCATCGCGAGCGAGCGGGCGCCACTCTCGGCGATCAGTCTCGCCGAAGTGCTCGCCACGAGCGACGTGCCCGGCGGGGTCGTGAACGTGCTCACCGGGTCGGCGGCCGAGATTGCCCCGTGGCTCGCGAGCCACGCGGACGTCAACGGTCTCGACCTCGCGGGCGCTGGCGACCTCGGTTCGGATTCAGCAGGCACCGGGTCAGCGGGCACGGGTTCAGCAAGCACCGGTTCAGCAAGCACAGGGGAGTCGACCTGGGTCGACCTGCAGATCGCCGCCGCCGAGACCCTCAAGCGGGTGCTTCCGCCCGTTTCCGGCATCCCGTCACGATCGATCGACCGCATGCTCGCGTTCACCGAGACCAAGACGGTGTGGCACACGAAGGCGATGATCTGAGCGGATTCCCAGCCTGAGGCCCGACTCGACCACCTCGCAGCCTCGGGTCATAGCCTCGTGCCATGACCAAGAAAATTCTCGTCACCGGGGCCACCGGCTATGTCGGCGGCCGTCTCGTTCCGCGCCTCATCGAGGCCGGACACGACGTTCGGGTTGTCGTCCGGAACGCCGGTCGCCTTCGCGACGTGCCGTGGGGAAACGACGTCGAGATTGTCGAGGGTGACCTGACGGATGCCGGGGCGGTCCGCGAGGCCGTCGCCGATCGCGAGGTGGTCTACTACCTGGTGCACTCCATGGCGTCGACGGGTGACTTCGAGACGACCGAGCGTGAGATCGCACAGACCGTTGCCACCGAGGCGAAGGCCGCGGGCGTCGGGCGGATCGTCTACCTCGGCGGGCTCCACCCGACGGAGGGCGAGCTCTCGCAACACTTGCGTTCCCGCACGGAGGTCGGTCGCATCCTGCTCGACTCCGGAACACCGACGATCGCGTTCCAGGCCGGCGTCGTCATCGGTTCGGGCTCGGCATCGTTCGAGATGATCCGGCACCTCACCGACGTGCTCCCGTACATGCCGGCGCCCAAGTGGGTGCGCAACTTCATCCAGCCGATCGCGATCCGCGACGTGCTCTATTACCTGGTCAAGGCCGCCGAGGTCGATGGCGAACTCAACCGCACCTTCGACATCGGCGGACCCGACGTTTTGCGCTACGGCCAAATGATGAACGGTTATGCGGTCGAGGCCGGACTCCCGCAGCGTCCGATCGCGTCGCTGCCGGTGCTCACGCCGTGGCTCGCGGCGCAGTGGGTCAACCTGGTCACTCCGATTCCGCGCTCGCTCGCCGTGCCGATCGTCTCGTCGCTGCAGTTCGACGCGGTCGCCCACGAGAACGACATCCGCGATCACATTCCCGACCCGGAGGGTGGCCTCACCCGCTACCGTCGGGCCGTGCACCTCGCGCTCGAGAAGGTCAGCGCCGGCGAGGTCGAGACCAGCTGGCAGAACTCCGCAATCGCCGGAGCCCCGAGCGACCTCCTGCCGAGCGACCCGGACTGGTCGGGACACACGGTCTACACCGACCTGCGCGAGCAGCACACGACGGCGAGCCCCGAACAGTTGTGGAAAGTCATCGAGGGTATCGGCGGCCAGAACGGCTGGTACTCGTTCCCGCTGGCCTGGGCCATTCGCGGCTGGGCCGACAAGATCGTCGGGGGAGTCGGACTCCGCCGCGGCCGCCGCGACGCCGTCCACCTCGCACCGGGAGACGCACTGGACTTCTGGCGCGTCGAACAGCTCGACCGCGGGCACTCGCTCCGGCTGCGAGCTGAGATGAAGGTTCCCGGAAAGGCCTGGCTCGAACTGTCGGCCGAACCCGACCCCAACGGTGGCTCGATCTACCGCCAGCGTGCGGTGTTCTTCCCTGCCGGTCTCGCCGGTCGCCTCTACTGGTTCTCAATCCTGCCGTTTCACGGCGGCATCTTCTCCGGCATGGCCAACCGCATCACCGCGGCCGCCGCAGCGGACTCGAAAGCGCCGCCGCTGAAGTCGTAACGCGAATCAGACGCGCTCGATGAGGCCCGCGTAGAACTCGATTCCGCGCAGCCAGGTACTGAGGTGGATGCGCTCGTTGCGGGCGTGGAGCGTTGCGCGCTCGTCCTTCGACATCTGGAACGGGCTGAAGCGGTAGACGTGGTCGCTGATCACCGTGTACCGACGGCTGTCGCTCGCGCCGAGCTGGATGTACGGCGACACAAGCGTGCCGGGGTAGGTGAGCTCGACCTGCGACGCGATGAGATCCCAGGCCCGCCCGGTCGAGGGAGACACGGGTGACGGCTCAGAGCTCTCGAGCACCTCGATGGTGACCGCGTCATCCCGCACGGCACGGCGGATGTGCGCGACGGCATTATCGACCGACGAGCCGACCGCGACCCGGATGTTGACGGTCGCGGTCGCGCGTTCGGCCAGCACGTTCGCGGCGGCACTGCCGCTCAGGCGAGTGACCGCCTGGGTCGTTCGCACGAGTGCGTTGGTTTCATCGCCGAGACGGGTGAAGACCCGCAGCAGAAGTGGCTTAGTCAGCCAGAGGTTGCGGAACACGACACCGAGTGGCCCTCTCGCGTGCGCGCCGAGTCGCGTGATCATCTCGATGTTGGTCGGTGAGAATCGTGCGGGGAATGGTTTTGCCGTCACCCGCGTGATGGCGCGCGCGAGCCGGGCGGTCGCGGTGAGGCGCGGGGGAGTCGAGGCATGCCCACCCACCTGTTCGACCGACAACAGCAGGGTTGTGATCCCTTTTTCGCTCACACCGACGTAGGCGACCGGCTGGCTGACGCCGGGAAACACACCCTCGGCGATCGCGCCGCCCTCGTCGATGACAATCGCCGGACGGATGCCACGTTCCGAGAGTACGGCGACAACGGCTGCCGCTCCGTTCCCCGCGGTTTCCTCGTTGTGCCCGAAGCTCAGATAGATGTCGCTGGCCGGCACGAAGCCCGCGGCCGCGTGACGCTCAACCGCCTCGAGCACGCTCACGAGTGCGCCCTTGTCGTCGAGGGTGCCGCGCCCCCAGACGAGCGTGTTGTCACCCTCGCCCACGATGGTCGCGGCGAACGGCGGGTGCTCCCAGCCCTCGTCATCGGCTGGCACAACGTCGTAGTGGGCCATGAGAACCGTCGGGGCACCGTCGGAAAGCCCCTTCCAGCGGTACAGGAGGGAGTGCCCGGCGATGATCTCGAGATCCAGCGCGTTGTGCAGTGCGGGGTACAGCCGCGCGAGTTCGGCGATGAACAGGTCGAACGCGGCCCAATCCGTCTGTGACTCGTCGGAGTGCGAGATCGTGGGGATTCTGAGCAGCGTTTGAAAGCGCTCAACGGGGCCGTCGGTCATGCCACGAGCCTATCTACGAGTGCGCTCGCCCAGTCGCCCGTTCAGTGCCGTTTTGCCGCCGCGCGATAGCGAAAACTGTCAAGGGGTACGAGGCCGGAGATTCGGCGGGGGTCCGGCGGGGTTAGGCTCGTCCGATGGGAAGAAATAGCCGACACAGCGCCACGTCATCCGCGAGCATTCGCAGCGGAGTGTCCGCCATCGTCACCGACACCGTCACGCCCCGTGAAGCAATGCTCGAAGACCTGCTGTTCGTACGCACCGTTCTCGAGAATGCCGGTGTGGAATTCCTGCTCGTTCACGGTAACGACGAGCGCCCGGTGATCGCCGTCGACGCTGCCGACGGTGACGTCATCCGCGAGGCCCTCGTCGGCGCGATGGCGGCCGAACCCTTCATGCTCAAGACCGATCGCAAGAAGTCCGGCCCCGCCGTACTCGTCGCCGACGGGCTGCTCTCGATCGGCCCAGACGACCGGGCCTTCGTGCTGTACCGCGCACGTGTGGCGCCGATCGGCGGACTCGCTCTCGGCGCGTCATCCGGAGTCCGCCTCGAAATCTGGGAGTGGAACGACGACCAGGTCATCACCCCGACCGAGAGCGCGTTGACCCGCTTCGAAATTCCGCGCGATGAGATCACCATCGTCGACATCGAGCGCTACGGACTGACCTGGCGCACGATCGAGCCGATGTTCGTGCAGACGTCGTCGGATGTCCCGTTCGACATCGACCTCGTCTTCTCCTGGGTAGACGGCACCGACATCGAATTCCAGCGCGCGCGTGCACGCCAGATGCAGAGCTACGTCGTTGGTGAGGGCGATGACCACGAGGCGCGATTCCGCCAGCTCGACGAACTGCGTTACGCGCTCCGCTCGGTGAACATGTTCGCGCCGTGGATCCGCCGCATCTTCGTCGTCACCGATTCCCCTCGTCCGCACTGGCTCGACGATCACCCCAAGGTCACGATCATGCGGAGCGAAGACTTCTTCGCCGACCCGTCGGTGCTGCCGACGCACAACTCGCAGGCTGTCGAGAGCCAGCTGCACCACATCCCCGGCATCGCCGAGCACTTTCTCTACTCCAACGACGACATGTTTTTCGGCCGGGCTGTCTCACCGTCGATGTTCTTCTCGCCGGGCGGGGTATCGAGCTTCATCGAAGCAACCACCAGGATCGGTCTCGGATCGGCGAACCCCGCGCGCAGCGGCTTCGAGAACGCCGCACGCGTCAACCGCGAACTGCTCCGCGAGCGATTCGGCGTGACGATCACCAACCACCTCGAGCACTGCGCAGCCCCGCTACGTAAGAGCATCATGGCTGAACTCGAGAGCGAGTTCAGCGAGGACTTCTCCCGAACGGCCGCGAGCCGATTCCGTTCGCGCACCGACATCTCGGTGACGAACTCGCTGTACCACTACTACGCCCTGCTCACCGGTCGCGCGGTCACGCGTACCGACGCGAAGGTGAAGTACGTCGATACGACCATGCGCTCTGGGCTCGTGCAGATGGAAAAGCTGCTCATCAAGCGTTCGTTCGACATGTTCTGCCTCAACGACGGCAGCTTTCCGGAGATCTCGGCCGAGGAGCGCGCCGTTGCGGTGCGCAGCTTCCTCGACGGCTATTTCCCGGTGGCTGCTCCGTGGGAGAAGCCGGCACAGGGCATCACCGCAGCGGCGAGCCCAGCCCCAGAAGCTATTTAGAGCAGAGAAGCTATCTAGGCCAGAGCCAACTACTTGGCTGGAACGATCGTGACCGGCACGACATCGCGAATGATGTCGAGCGGCACCGTCAGTACGGTCTCTTCGTCGACGAACGTCGCGGTCGACGGAGCAATGCGCACGCCCTCGCGTCGCAGAATCGTCGCCGTTTCCTCCGCGCTGACGTAGCTGACCTGCGCGTACTGTCCGAGCGGTACGACCGAGTGCAACACCGTGTTCTCGTAGACGTGAACGAGGTTGAAGCCCTGCGCACCGGCGCGAGCGCGAGTGCCGCCGACGGGGACGTTGAGGTCTTGTGTGTAGCAGGTGGCCGACGCGACAGAGACGGGAATTCCCGCGAAGGTCGCGGTCGAGGAGTAGTGCAGGTGGCCGGCGATGATGCTGCGCACGTCGGTGCCCTGGATGACCTCGGCGAGGCCGTGCTGGTCGCGAAGTTCGACCATGACCGCCAGATCAAGGACACTCGGGATCGGCGGGTGGTGCATCGCGAGGATCGTGCCGTGCGGAGCCGGGCTCGACAGCTCTTCGGCGAGCCAGTCGAGCTGGTCGTCTGACACTTCGCCGTAGTGGTGACCGGGGACGGTCGAGTCGAGAGCGATGATGCGCAAGCCGTTGACCCAGTGCACGCGGTCGATCGGGGCTGTGCTCGGCGCGAGGTCGAGCAGCTGCTCGCGGAACACCGCGCGGTTGTCGTGGTTGCCCATGACCCAGATCACGCGTGCACCGAGCCGCTCGGCGGCCGGCTCGACGATCGAGCGAAGCGCGGCATAGGCCGCGGCGTCTCCGACGTCGGCGAGGTCACCGGTGAAGACGATGGCTTCCGGGCGACTGCCGGAGGCTTCGAGCTCTTCGAAGAGCTGGCGAAGGAGCTTTTCGCTGTCGACGGCTCCGTAGAGGTCGCCTTCCGTCACGAAATGCGTGTCGCTGAGATGAAGGATGAAGTGGTCCGGTCGAGGATATTCGGCCGTTCTGAGGCTCATGACAACCAGCCAATCAGATAAACACTGGGAAGAACGCCAACGCGCCATTGCGAGTCGGTAAACAATCGGGGGTTTTTGGCCATCCCGACGCATCTGCGGTGACCGGTCATACTCGCTATTCGTCGCGGGCTGTAGCAGAGATTGGTTGCGGCGCTGCGCGGGTACCCTTGGGTGGTGACAAGTTATCCGACGCCGGCGTTCCGCCGCATTGCCCTTGCCCCCGGGATTGTCGCGGCGATCGCCGCTCTCGCGGGCGTTGCGCTCGTCGGCGGCGACGGCTTCACCATCGTCCGGTACGCGATCGCCATCCTCTCGCTTATCATCGCGTGGTTCGCTTACCAGGCAAACCAGTGGTGGTGGATTGGCATTCTCGTGATTGTCGCCATCATCTGGAACCCGGTTGTGCCGGTGAACCTCGAGACGGGAACCTGGCTGGTGGCCCACTATCTGGCGGCCGCGGTGTTCATCGCCTGCGGCATCCTGATCAAGGTACGCAACCCAGAGGATCGCAACGCCGCACGGCGCTGATCGCCCGCTGAGAAATATTCGGCGAGAGCGAAATACCTGTGGATAAGCGAAGGTGTCGCCTGAAAACGGCGTACACTGCTATCAACACCCTCCCAGTCCACCAGTCGCCTCGCGGCTGGGTCTGGAACTGATCGGAGGCGTGTTGTCCCACGGTTATTCAGAACCATTCGGGCCTCGCCCGGATCACCCGTTGACCGGTTGCACCCACATCCATACCTGTCTTTACCCGAACCAGCACAGCCCGTCGCACGGCCCTCCGAGATTTCATGAGGACGCGGCGGACGCCTGAGGAGAACAATGGCCGAACAGGGCCAGCGCCAAAAGCGCCAGCGCAGCGGCGGATCACCGTCGTCGCAGCGTCGATCCAACCAGCAGCGCCGCGTGCGCACCGGAGACGACGCGGGAGTCATTCCCGTACTCGCCCGTGCCGCTCGCGAAGTAGAAACCGCCGTGCAGAAGGGGCCGCTCAAACCGGCCAACCGCGCGAGATTCCAGGTCGCGACCCTGCTGCTTCGCGAGGAGCGCGCGCGTGTCAAGACCGACGCAACTCTCACCGACGCCGAGCGTGCCAACGAGCAGAAGCGCCTTGACGGTCTGGCCGGAATCCTCGCCAAGACGGCGGCCCGCGACACGAGCCTCATTGCCATGCTCGCCGAAGACGCACCGGTCACCGCGGCAGCCAAGGCGCTGCGCCGCGACCTGCTGATCGACGCCGGAGTCGAGCTCAGCCCCGACGAGCTCATCATCACGACCGAACCGAAGCCCGTCGACAAGACCATCGAGAAGCAGGTCGTTCCGCAGTCTGTTCGCCAGATGCAGATGTCGAACCCGTTCCTTGCCCCCGATTTCAGCGCACTGCAGCCGAAGCCGGTCAACACCAACCGCCTCGGCAACTGGGAGCTCATCGAGCCGCTGTTCCGTTCGTTCGAGTACGGCGCAGGCGGGGGAGCGGCGAGCATGGACCTCCCGGAGGCCCAGTCGCTGCAGACCCCCGGCGGAATCGAACTCATGCGTCACCAGGCCCGCTTCGTCGAAGAGGTCAAGCACGGTCACCGCACCTTCCTGCTCGCCGATGAGCCGGGACTCGGCAAGACCGCGCAGGCACTGCTCGCGGCATCCGTCTCGAACTCCTACCCGTTGCTCGTCGTCGTGCCGAACGTCGTCAAGACGAACTGGGCGCGCGAGGTCGAACTGTGGACGCCCGGACGCACCGCGACCGTCGTACACGGAGACGGCAAAGACGTTGATGCGTTCAGCGACGTCGTCATCGTCAACTACGAGGTTCTCGACCGCCATGTCGGCTGGCTCGGTCGATTCGGGTTCAAGGGAATGGTCGTCGACGAGGCGCACTTCATCAAGAACCTCAAGAGCGAGCGCTCCAAGAACGTTCTCGCCCTGAGCCGCAGCATCCGTGCCGCCCAGCCGCGCGCGCTGCTCGTCGCCCTCACCGGTACACCGCTCATCAACGATATCGATGACTTCCGCGCGATCTGGCAGTTCCTCGGCTGGATCGACGACAAGAAGCCGCTGTCGACGCTCATGGGCAAGCTCGAAGACACCGGGCTCACCCCGGCCGACTTCGGCTTCTTCGCCGAAGCGCGCCAGGCCGTCATCGACATGGGTATCGTCCGTCGCAAGAAGGTGGATGTCGCGGCCGACATTCCCGCCCGTCGCGTCGCCGACATCCCGGTCGAACTCGACGACGACCTCGGCCGGTCGATTCGCGAGGCCGAGGCCGCGCTCACCGCACGGCTGCTCGCCACCTACCGCCGGGTCCGCGCGCTCAAGCCGGATGCCGCGACCGACGACCTCGTCCGTGTCGTGGCTCACGCCGAGCTCGACGAGTCGAAGGGCGCCAAGACCGCCGACAACGTCTTCACCATGGTTCGCAAGATCGGCCAGGCGAAGGCCGGGCTCGCGGCGGACTACACCGCGCAGCTCGCCCGCAACGTCGGCAAGGTCGTCTTCTTCGCGAAGCACATCGATGTCATGGATGCCGCTGAGGCGGCGTTCGCGAAGGCCGGCATCAAGTCGGTGTCGATTCGTGGCGACCAGTCCCCGAAGTCGCGCCAGGCTGCCATCGACTCGTTCAATAACGACGCCGACGTGCAGATCGTGGTCGCGTCGCTCACCGCGGCCGGTGTCGGCCTCAACCTGCAGGCCGCGTCGAACGTCGTTCTCGCCGAGCTGAGCTGGACAAGCGCCGAGCAGACCCAGGCGATCGACCGCGTCCACCGCATCGGACAGGAACTCCCGGTCACGGCCTGGCGCATCATCGCCGCACACACGATCGATGCGCGTATCGCCGAACTCATCGACAGCAAGGCCGGCCTTGCCGCCCGCGCGCTCGACGGCTCCGACGTCGAGGTTGCCGCAGAGTCGAACATCCAGCTCGAGGCTCTGATGAGCCTGCTGCGGGATGCCATCGACGAATAGAGGCAGCGGATCGGGCGCATTCCGCCGCGGCTCGGCTGTGCTGAGTCACAAACAGCTGTGCTGAGTAAAAAACAACAGTGCTGGTCAGGTCCCCATTAAGGACGACACCCAGACTGGGGGGAGCGCGCCGCGCGACGAATCTTATAGATTCTTCACATGCACTAGTCGGGGGACTAGGGACGACGGTGACCACGGGCTGAGCTTGAATCGCAGGGGGCGAATCAGGTTCACAGAAGCCGGTGGACACCGTCGTCTTTGCTATTTAACCGGCTGTTTTTCTAGCGGCCGGCGCCGAGGGCCGCAGCAATCCCGGCGATCTCCGCTGGTCCGACGCGACAACAGCCGCCGATGATGGTTGCGCCGGCGGCGTACCAGTCGCGAACGAGCGATGCGGGAAATCCGGCCTGCCCCATCCACTGGCGATTCTTGGCATCCCACTGCTCCCCGCTGTTCGGGTAGACCACAACGGGCTTCGAGGTGACGGCGCGAGCAGCCTCGATTGCCCCGGTCACATCGAGTGGGTCGGAGCAGTTGATGCCGACCGCCACGACCTCTTCCACGCCGTCGGCCAGCGCGAAAGCGTCACGGAGGGTCTCGCCCGACCGCAGTGCGCCCATCGCGGCCGTCACGGCCAGCCAGGCGGGCTTTCCAAGGCGCGGCAGCTCCGACAGCACAGCCTCGATCTCAGCGAGGCATGGAATCGTTTCGATGGCGAGAATGTCCGCGCTGCTCGACGCGAGCACCTCGAGCCTCGGGCGATGCCAGGCGCGCAGCTCGCCAACGCTTTTGCCGTAGTCGCCGCGATACTCCGAGCCGTCGGCGA
>Ga0247817_10001016_pt1 | contig 14886 bp, 14 predicted proteins | sample UWRJL212509R1_FD_178010 | JGI IMG/M metagenome (GOLD analysis project Ga0247817, IMG submission 178010) | Plant litter microbial communities from Arlington Agricultural Research Station in Wisconsin, United States - UWRJ-L212-509R-1 | ecosystem: Environmental > Terrestrial > Plant litter >... | reverse complement strand
ATCATTGGATACAAAATGGCATTATGGGTACAATTTCTTATACTTTATTTTCGTAAAACTTCCTTTGTTTGGGCTATTTATACCATTTTTATCTATTCTCAAACTAACAAATTCAGGTCAAATATTATATAGTGAGTGGACCCTAAAAAGAAAAATAATTCCAATCCATTGCAATACCGAATTTGCGATATTCAAAACAGAAACATTTTATATATTTTAATCTAATCAATTAAATAACAATAGTATGGCATCAACAACAGAAACAGGACACAACAAAAATGTTGCTAATTTTAGCACCGCTTATCAAATTTTTGAAGAAATGGGAAGTTTATACAACCCATCAAACTCAAATATTCAATTAGCAAATCTTAAACCTATAAAAGTTTTACTTGCAGGAGTAATTTCAGTGTTAAACGACAAAAAACCAGTTTACAAAAATGCGGTTGCCGACCGGGAAATTGAAATTGCTCCAATTGGAAAAATAACAACAAGAGCGTTAAACTTTGCAAAATCTTTAGATATTTCAACAGCAGACAAAGACAATTTAACAAGCCAGGCAAAAAAAATACGTGGAGACCAAAAACCAAAAGCAGTAAATCCTGACACGGCCGGAGGCGATGCAATATCAACTTCACAAATGAGTTACGACAGCCGAATTGCAAATCTTGGCACTTATACAAGTCAATTGGCATCACATCCGGAATATGCGCCCAACGAAACAGAAATACAAATAGCAAGTTTGCAAGCTTACCACGAAAGATTAACCACATTAAGCGGTTTGGTAAACTCCGCAGGAAACGCCCTGATTACAGCAAGAAAAAACCGAAATGATATTTTATATTTCAACGATATCAACGTAATCCAACTTATAAAAGAAATAAAAGCCTACCTAAAATCTTTAGGACAAGCAGGAGAACCATATTACAAAGCACTTGTAAAATTGCAATTCAAAGATATCAGAAAATAAAAAAAAAGAGCAACAACAAAGTGCGGTAGCACTTTGTTGTTTTCTCTTTCTGCAATTAACTTTTACAAATGCGAAAATACTTTTAACCAATGCGAAAATCCTATTAACTAATGCGCAAACACTATTAACCAATACGCAAGTACTATTAACCAATGCGCAAGTACTATTAACCAATGCGCAAAATCTATTAACCAATGCGCAAACACTTTAAATCAATACCCAGATACAATAAATCAATGCGAAAATACTATTAATGAATGAGAAATAACAAATAATGAATACGCAGGAATGGAAAATAGGCCAGAAACCAAAAACATTACTTGTTAATCGTATATTTTAAAATTTCCCGGCAAATTTAGAATGTCCGAAATTGGGCAAAGCAACAAATAAAGAATCAGGATACAGCCACTACCCAATGAACGGCGACGACTGTCAACGCAAAAATAATATGTGCAAAGAAAAGCTGCAAATAATATCCTCCGGTATCCACGGGAGGATCCATCGGTGACAATCTGAACATGATATTCCATCCGGCAATTCCAACACCTCCGGCAATGCATCCGAAAATTAAACCTGATTCAATCGTAACCTCATACCAGTCAGATTCCAGCCAAATCGGAAGATAAAAAAGAAATACAAACAACAATCCGATAAAATAATGCAATGACCAACTTACAATTGTTTTCTGCCTTCCGGAGAGTTGAAAGTCTAGCGAAGACATTAAAAATTCCAGTAAAAGCGGTTCCTTATACAATTTCCTAAAGGTTTCAGATATCAGGTAACTGAAAAGTGTCATCGCCGAAGTGCCAGCCAGTGCGGCTATAATGATTTCAATAAATTCCATGTTATGAAAATTAAATTATAGGGTTATTCCATATTGCAATGATAGTATACATAGCATTTCATAGAAAACCCTTACCTGTCAGGCTTTCTTTAAACGTTCCATTTCATACACTTCTTTTCGAAGTCCGCTGCTTGAAAACCGATGGTTTCGTCGGTTGTAAGCCAATCTGATTTTGTTGGACTCACAATAATCCCTTCCCGTGAAATTTTTATCCTTGTATTCATCACCGATGATTCTGACATCGATCTGGTACAATCTCAAAATGTCTTCAAGGTCCTGCTCGGTGGTATACGGAATAATTTCATCCACGAATTTGCATGCTTTCAATTGGATATACCTTTCGACAACAGTTTGTGTGGGTTTGTTTTTTTCAGGACGGTCAATAGTGGGATCGGTCTGAAGGCCAACGATGAGGTAATCACATTGCTGTTTGGCCTCGGCAAGCATCCTGACATGTCCGGCATGCAGCAGGTCAAAGCAACTGAAAGTTATTCCTGTTATTGTTTTTTCTATTTCCATAGCATTGCTGTTATTGTGTTGCAAAATCCGGATAGGGAAGTTGCGGGCGTTAATTGAATCAGTTCTTGTTGTTTTCTTATCGTATCGATTACCTCAGTTTCAGGAATGCGGTTGCCCTCTTCATCCAGATCCCAGATTCCGCAATTACTGTAGCTTGACAGGTCATCCCAATCAGGGCGGTCGGTCACAGGATAGATACAAATCCCCAAGAAATCGACACCTTTATTTTTAGCTTCGATGCATTGCGCGGTCACTTCTTCAATCCATGGTACGCGGCCAATACCGAAATGCCCGGTTTCCGAAAGGAATATGGGTTTGTTGTACCGATGGTATGCCGCATGGAGCAGTTCATTCAGTGGTGTCCTGCGCATTTCAAGTTCAGGCCATAGTAAAGGCTCTGCGGCTGCTTCCCATTGGCAGTTCCAATAATAATTAAATCCGAGGATGTCTAAAAATGATTCACTTCCTCCGAGTTCGGGACATATTCTTCCGGCAATTATATCCATAGCCTGAAACTGGTGCTCGTTCAAATCAAATAGTTGGCTTGGATCAGTATACGGACCTGAGTGAATCTTGACCAAAGGCTCTACCAGGACAATCCTGCATTCCGGATCAACACCTTTTAAAGCCTGAATGCCTACTATCGCTGCCTTGCACAAATGGTATTTGATATCCCAGCCGCTATTCACGGCAAACGGAACTGTCCCGCGCACATCGCCTGAATGCCATGACAGGAAACTGATTTCGTTGATAGGCACCACAAATAGCTGCTGGCGCGAATTGGCCTTATAAAATACTGCGAAGGTCTGGCAGAGTTTTACAAACCGGTCGCAGAATTTCGGATGGGTAGGATAGAGCCCATCGGGATATCCAAAATGGATCAGGTCCCAAATTTGCTGAATGCCGAACTTTTCCGCGGCAAGCATTCGGTACAGCACTTCGGAAAAATCAAATTGTCCCGGACTGGTTTCTACTGCACTCCAGCAAATGCCTTCACGAACGACTTTGATTCCAAGTTCTGATAATAAAGCATAATCCTCTTCCACACGGATATCGTGCTGTGTTTCGCGCAGCAAATTAACGCGCTCACCCGAACGGTTGATGTGATCGGCACATTCAAATCCGCCCATGAAGAAAGTGTTGAATGGGTTCATTATACAGCCGCTTTATAATTATCGGAGTTTGTTGTCGTTTCTATGGATTCAAACAAATCAAGCGCATTTTTGAAAGCCTGGTCCATGTTGAAATATTTATAATTGGCAAGCCTGCCTACGAAGTAAATATCCCGAAGCTTATCGGCTTCTTCTTTATACTTTGCATAGATTTCCTGATTTCTCGGATTCGGAACCGGATAATACGGTTCGCCTTCATCCACCGTAAATTCTTTTACAACAGTTGTTTTATCTGATTTTTGGTTGCCAAAATGTTTGTATTCAATAATTCTGGTAAAATCCACTTCAGTTCCGGGATAATTGACAACTGAGTTCTCCTGAAAAAGCTCCATGTCAAGCGTTTCACTAACGAAATTGATCGAACGGTACTCAAGTTTTTCAGACAAGCTGTGCTTGAATTCAAAAAAGCGGTCCACCGGTCCGGTGTAAAATAATTTTTCGTAACCGTGGTACTCATCTTTCACATTGAAATAATCGGTATTGAGTAAGACCTCAATATTTGGATTGGCAAGAATGCGTTCAAACAACTGCGTATAACCGCCTTTCGGAAGTGCCTGGTATTTATCAGAAAAATACCGGTCGTCATAATTGTGCCTCACCGGAATACGGTCCAAAACCGAAGCATCCAATTCTGCCGGGAATTTATCCCATTGTTTTTTGGTGTAATGCTTGAACATTTTATCATACAATTCCGGACCAACACGGTTCAAAACCGCTTCTTCACCATTAGCCGGTTTTTCAATGGCAATCCGGTTTTCGTCGAGCCATGATTTCATGCTTTCTTCGTTGTCGATAGTAGTATCAAACAATGTATTGACCGTCGTGATATTAACAGGAATCGGAACGGTCTTACCTTCTACACGCGCAATTACTTTGTGCTCCCACGGATACCAATCGGCAAAACGATTCACATATTCCCACACATCTTCTTCATTGGTATGGAATAAATGCGCCCCGTATTTGGAGACCAAAATGCCGTTTTCGTCATAATAGTCATAACAATTGCCTGCTATATGGTTGCGTTTTTCAATGATAAGTACCTTTTTTCCTAACGCGGCATAACGTTCTGCGAGCACTGCGCCCGAGATACCGGCGCCAATAATAAGAATGTCGATTTGTTTCATAGCGCGGTTGATTTAATGATGGTTTTCATTTTTTCTGCTGTGGTATCCCAAGAAGTGTTTTTTAGGATTTCTTTATAACTGATAACTCTTTCCGTACTGTTTTCTTTGACTGCTGAAATGGCGTGGCAAAATTCTTCCGGTGTTTCAATAATTTTGACGCAGTGGCTGTAATCCCTGACAACGTCTTTGATTTTTGTTGAAATGATGGGTTTTCCGGCGGCCATATATTCGAGTGTTTTTGTCGGACTGATAAATTTTGTCGCGTCATTGAGCGCAAAAGGCATCATGGCAATGTCGAATGCTTTGAGATAAGCGGGCAAAACGTCATAAGATTTCATTCCGAGATAGTGTATATTATTCGCCTTTGGCAAATCGGAATCGTCAATTTTTGCTAACGGACCAATCATTACAAAGGAAACATCAGGAAGTTTTCTTGCGCTTTCGCGGATTAAGTCCAGGTCGATACGCTCATCGATAACTCCGAAATACCCTACGATTGGCCATTTTATGCCGGCAATGTCTTCCGGGATTGCAATTCCGTTCCTTGCTTGGGCAAAGTGCGCTTCATCAACCGAACTTGGAAAACAATATACATTGTAATGCATTTCTTTCTTTGATTCATACAATGATTTTCCGCCTGTGAATACGATATCGGCATTGGCTAATAAATATTTCTCCTGATCGATTAACGATTGTGGCGCGCCTTTAAAAAGCGACAATTCATCCATGCAGTCATACACTACGGTATCGAATGACACTGAATTGAGTAGCGGACTGAATGAAGCAGAATAAAACCAACCCACAGGTACCGTTTTGTTGAGGACATATTTCGGCAGTATTTCACTTATGGCTTCGATATTTCTAACCTTAGGCTGAAGTACATGAAGTTGTGGCGTAACTTCGGTAATTGCTGCAGAATTTTCTTCTCCTTCATTGAACGGAATCGGTTCTTCAATCAAAAGCACTTTCATTTCATTGGCCATACGGCTGATAATGTGTTGCGGTCGCTGGTAAACAAACTGCCATCGCAGGTGGCAAAAAACAATCATGTCATAATATTGAGCTTCTTCATTTTCAGACTTGTCAATGACAGTCATCAGGTCATTCTTTAAGTGTTCCATTTTTAAGGTTCTTTTTGTTGTTAAGATTAAATTGTGCAATACAATGCTGTACAGAGAGTGAAAATCCCGCTGCAAATACACTTTTAATACACTTTCTGATAGTAATGCAAACCAAAATTAGCTTGTCAGTCAGGGCATTAGTTTATATGATTTCTTTAAGGTGTTATAATATTACTTCCATCTGACAGTCACTTTAGAATCTCCGGGGATGGCATATTCCAATTGCTTGTCACTGGTTTGCAGGAGTTTGATCTCTTTTTCGTTCTTTCCGGTGCCAACAGTTACAGTAAAATTTCCGGGCCTGATTTTGGTATCGTTTAAAATCAGCATCCGGCAATTGAATCGGGCATCGCCAATTACCTTAAATGACGCGCTTTTATACGGACTGCTTTTGAAGTTATGAATTGGGTAATCACAATAGACCATAAATCGCTCCCCTTTAATTTTGCGGTATTGGCGCGGAACGATCCCAAAAGCCAATCCGGCACCATATACTTCCTGGCCAACCGTACCGCTTTTGATCCATCCATCCTGAAGATCTTCTATCGGAATCCATAAATTCCTGTTGACGTAGCCGCTTTTGACTTCGTCCGAGAACAGATCATCAGGAAGCAGTGGCGGATAATAATAAGCAATACGGTTCAATGTAAACCGGATCAATTCTGACAATAATAATTTTACCGAAGGCAGTATTTCAATTCCTTCCGCGGCAACCAGGTAATGATAGCATGCCGCATAGACTTCCAATTCCTCGTATGCTGCGGTATATGGCGCATCATTAAGCGGATAAACGGCAAAGTAAGTGCTGTAATCTTTGGCATGGCCATATTGGCAATCCCAAAGGTGCACGTTTTTAAAAATTCCGGCGATGCATGCATAACTTAAATTGAGGTATTGTTCCTCTTTGGTTTCTTTATAAAGTTGCAGCAGCGCACCAGCAGAAAAAGCGGTATTATTGGCCTGGTAAAAGATATCGAGTCCGAGGCCTAACAATTTTTTGGACGCTTTTTCTGCTTCATGGAAATATTTTTTATCACCGGTTAATTCCCAAACCAACAGCATGAGGTGCGAAAAAGACCCTGCAACATCGGTTTCGCCGCCATCTTTCGGTGCGGTTTCTTTTTTGATCACTTCAAGGGTGTCCATTTTATAAAATACCGGCCATTCATATTTAAACTTATGGGCCACTTTTATCGGATAATCAATAGATTCCAGCAGCAGTTTTTCGGCATCTTTGTCACCGCTTAAGGCAAGCTTCGCAAGGTTCATTAATGGATGGTGTAAGTACCAGGAATCCATGACCATGTCTTTTTTCTGTTCTTCAGACTGGTCCAGATTGTCTGCAAGAGAAGGCAGCCAGCGCACCATGGATTTGATGCTGCCATCATAAAAGTTTTCGAGGCCTGACCGTAAAAGTGCATGGATCTTATGTTTATTGCCACTCCATTTAAGGTATTCTGAAACCGGCAGCAAGACGGCAAGTTGAACCATGAGTTCTACCGGAGTCTTGTAATCGGCTACATAAGCATTCAGGTACGGAATTCCGTCTGATTCTGTCCAGCATCCTTTGCTGTCGTAAAGGTCGTTAAGTCCGCTTTGCGCGATATCCGGCCAGTCGTGGTATCTCGTTTCGGGCTTTGGAACCAATGGATAAATAACTGCAAGGTGGTTGAGGAAGTTTTGGGTAATCTCAAAATCGCTCTCCGGATTTTCTTCGCTCAAAAGTACATACGCATCAGCAATAATGTAATTTTTCTTTTCCGGTAATGGTTTGTCATTTGCGACAGGGAGCTGAAAGCCAATTTCAGGCCAGCTTCCGCCAACGGTTTCCGCCAAAGAAGTTTCGGTGGCATTACAATAATCGCGTATCGCGCTAAGGTTTTGAAAATAAAAAAAGGTGGCTGCTTTAGGCCGCTTGCTTGTCGCGTATAATAATCCGGTTCGGGCGCCAACCTGATGGGTATGTATGGTACCGGATGTGTTTTCTACATTTCCATTGGCAGGCAAAGCAACAATATCACGTGGCCAAAACGGAATTAAAAGTGGTAAGTCGGGATTGAATGTTGTTGTATAATGAAACAATGGCAAATGCGCATCAGGAAATTGTAATCGTACTTCATACTTTCCTATCCTTGTGCCGAGTTCTATTACAATCACATCTCCATCGTCAACAAGGTTATGAATTTCAAAATTGCTATTCATCCCAAAGGCAGTTCGAAATGCGACTTTTGCACCATTGGGCCATTTTGCTGTAAGCCAGACCGAATTACCGGCATTGCATATTTCAAAAGTATACCCCAGCATTGTCTTTTCCAAAAGGATTTCACCATCCTTTAAGTCGGTTTGTACAGTTGCAGTCCACGGAGTAATTGTATTCATGACGAATTTTTTAAGTTAGGGTTAATTTATTTTTAAAAAATTAATGCAATCAAAAAACGCTATTCCTATCAATAGAAGCCTGCCGCTATCCTTAGAAACACAATCTTATACAGAACATGCCAAATTACCCGTAAAAAACACGCTCACATATTTGGTAATTGGCGGTACAAATTTTAAAAGTTTAGAAAATTCCTTTCTTATAATATTCAGTTTAGTTTTTATAGAATTTAATCGAACAGTACAATCCATACTGTAGGTACTTTAAGTTTTATTAGGGAAATTTTATAAAAGCGTTTCCGGATTATATAAAGAATTTGTAATTTGTATGGACTTATTTTATGCGATTAAAACACCATATTTTAGAAGTGAACTTATAGCTACAAACCAAAAGAGATAATTATGAGCGACATTGCCCGCCGTTTTCCGGAAAATCCACTGTTAATGCCACAAGACCTGAAAGCAAGCAGTCCCGAACTGCAAATCATCAGTCTGCTGAATCCCGGTGTCTTTACGTTCGGGCAAAAAACATGGCTTTTGGTCAGGGTTGCTGAATGTATTACCCAAAAGGAAGGCGTCATTTTCTTTCCGGTAGTTAACGCGGCAGGGAAAATCGAAATCATTGAGATTCCGCTCAATGATCCCGAGTTGGTAGCCAATGATCCGCGCGTAATTAAATACAAAGGCCTTGATTATCTAACCACACTTTCGCATTTGCGTCTTTTATGCAGTGATGATGGTGTACATTTTTACGAACCAAACGATAAAGAGCATTTAATGGGTGTCGGAATTCTTGAGCAGTTCGGGATTGAAGATTGTCGCGTTAGTAAATTGGATGATACCTATTATTTAACTTATACCGCAGTTTCAGATAATGGTGTTGGCGTTGGGCTTCGCACTACAAAAGACTGGAAAAATTTTGAAAGTAAGGGAATGATTTTCGCACCTCATAATAAAGATTGTGCGATTTTTGAAGAGTTGATTGACGGTAAGTTCTATGCTTTGCACCGACCTACAAGTCCGCAGATTGGTGGAAATTTTATCTGGCTCGCCGAATCTCCCGACGGAATCCATTGGGGAAACCATCAATGCATTATGAAAACACGTCATGGCTTTTGGGACAGCGGCAGGGTTGGAGCAGGTGCGGCGCCAATTAGAACCGAGCAGGGATGGCTCGAAATTTATCATGGTGCCAATGCCGAACAACAATATTGCCTCGGTGCTTTTCTGATGGATCTCAAAAACCCGGCAAAAGTTTTGGCAAGAACGCTGGAGCCTATTATGGTGCCCAAAGAAAATTATGAGTTAAGCGGCTTTTTCGGCTATGTCGTTTTCACGAATGGGCATGTGGTAGATGGCGACAAGTTAACGATATATTATGGTGCTGCCGACGAATTTGTCTGTGGCGCTCATTTCTCCATCGCTGAGATTTTATCCGCTTTGAAATTCGGATAAGGTATAAATGGAGATTTCAAAAAAACGCCATAATTCTGAAATACTTGTAGCGTATTCTATAACTTTTCCCGGCGTAACGTTTAGTAAATTGCGTAAAAATAAATCATTATGAATACAATTAAAAATCTTCTGGCAGGTTTAGGTGGCGCGGCGGCGCTTAATTTTTTACACGAATCGCTTAAACATTCAGGCAGCGACATGCCAAGAATTGATCTGTTGGGCGAGGAAGCCCTGCAAAAAGGACTGAATTACGCAGCAACTGAAATAGAAAGTGAGGACAATTTATATGCCGCGACCTTAGGTGCCGATGTCATGAGCAATGCGGTTTATTACAGCGCGATAGGCGTCGGAAGTCCAAAATATGTTTGGCACAGAGCAGTGGCATTAGGGCTTTCAGCTGGCTTAGGCGCGATAACACTTCCTGAGAAAATGGGACTCGACCCGGAACCCGTGACCAAAAGCCAAAAGACAAAAGCATTGACAATTGCCTATTATCTCGCAGGCGCACTCGTTACCGCCGGTATTATCAATGCCCAAAACCGCGATGTTTAAAGCAACACTTATTTATTACTGAGAACAACAAGATTCATTGGCGGAATGCTGACTTCCTTCATGGCTTTCCTTGTGAAAACTTCTTTGTATTTGTTGCTTTTGAGTCGTTCGTTAGTAAAGCTTACGGGCTTGTCAGAACGGTTGATAAGTACAATGACTTCTTCATTTTTATATTTTCGGCTAAAAGCATACAACTTTTTCGCGTCATCCTTCGCAATAGTTGTATAATCGCCGAGTTGAATGGATGGGTACTTTTTACGCAGCATCATAAACTTCTGGTACCAGCCAAACAAATCCTGGTTGAATACGACAGCATCCGGATCATGTTTGCTTTGGTCCGGATTGAAAGTCTCCGCATCATACTTTTTATCATTCCATAACATTGGCTTGCGGCAGTCAGGATCATTGGCACCCCAAATTCCTGCTTCATCTCCGTAGAAAATCATTGGCGAACCCAAATATAACATCTGGAAAGCGGCAATAAGTTTTTGCTTCTGGATCTGGTCTGGAGTCGGTTTTCTCGCATTGTATGTTTTATTGTTGCTTTTCTGGCTCCAGTTAAAATAATCGCCCCAATCTCCGAATTTCTTTCCGTCAGGATTCGCAACAGCGCTTGCCAAACGGGTAGCATCGTGGCTGTTCATGAGGTTTTGCATGTTTAACGCCACGTCATTCCCAAAAGCTTCACGCAGTTCTTTCAGCTTAGCATCAAATTGTGTTACAGTTGAAGCCGTTGTTTCCTGAATGAAAAAATCATGCACGATAAATGCAAAATTATAATTCATCGTAGCATCAAATTCGTCACCTTCAAGATAGGGTCTTGTTTTTTCAATCGGATATACTAATTCGGCAGTCATGTAAGCAGTCGGATTGATGCTGCGTACCCATTTTCGCCAGTCTTTCCAAAATGGATGGCCAACATCGTATGCAACATCAAGACGCCATCCGTCAATTCCGTTCTTTATGCCTTTATCCATCGGATTCATCCATCGTTTGGTGGCATTGAAGATATATTGTTTCGGTCCGGCAACAATCCCGCTATTGTCCTCTTTAAATTCGGGTAATGTTTTAACACCAAACCAACCCTTGTATTGAAAGGTCGTTCCTTTTGCTGCATCATTCCAGCTATCAACAGAAAACCAGTCGCTATATGGAGAAGCCTGTTGGTTTTTTTCGACATCCTGAAATGCAAAGCTCTTCATTCCCATATGGTTAAACACACCGTCAAAGATGATGCGCATTTTACGGGCATGTACTTCCTTAATCAACTTTAAAGCTAAAAGATCAGCTTTGGTCCACACCCAGGTTTTTGCATCAAGCGGATTTTCTTTCGCCATCATCGCAACATCGCCGTCAGGATCGGGACCGAAAGTTGGATCAACATGATGGTAGCAAAGTGCGTCATATTTGTGAGAAGATGGCGACCAGAAAATAGGTGTTAAATAAATGGCATTCACTCCGAGTGACTGGATGTAATCCAATTTATTGATAATTCCCTGCAGGTCACCGCCATAACGCCTGCGCTGCAGATTGTAATAAATGTCTTTTCCATTTTGCTGCTCGTAAGGCTGCAATTGATACCAATCGCTCGTCCATGGATGGATTTGAAATGCCGAAGTATCGTCAAAAGGATACGCCCCATTTTGGTCGGTAACCTTTGGGTCATTCGTTGCATCGCCATTGCTAAAACGTTCCGGAAAGATTTGGTACCAAACGATTCCTTTACTCCATTCGGGTGTAAATTTTTGTTGCGCTGTTGCGGAAATGGAAACTAACAGCACCATTTGAAAATAAAAAGATTTTAATATTGTAGGCATGGTTCTTTAGATGGATTGGTTTTTTTGATCCGAAATTTCGACAGCTAAAAAGAATTCGGATGAAGACAAGTAGCCCAATAAGACAGGATCGTTTCCAATAGTTTTTTGAGTTCATCAAATTGTTTAGGTTTTTCAACAAATCCCTGAACTGTCATATCATAAGCCTCGTCGATGATTTCCTGACTGACCGCCGCGGTAAGGAAAATAAACGGAATGGACTTCTTACGTAAATAGTAGTTTTCGTTAATAGCATCCCTAAATTCAAGTCCGTTCATTCCCTGCATTCTGATATCACAAAGGATCAGGAACGGCTGTCGCGTCGTCGTCAAAAGAAATTCTTTTGCTTTTGAAGCGCTGTCCAAACAGACGATGTCATTTTTTACCTTATTTTCAATCAGGGCAGCTTTGATTACATCCAGATCATCAGGATCGTCTTCAACCAAAAGTATAGGGCCGGTTTTTGACATAATTATTGAGGGATTATGATATGAAATGTAGAACCTTCGCCAGATTTTGATTCGGCAAATAAGACACCTTCATGGTTTGCCATGATGCTGCGGCAAAGCGGAAGACCAATACCCGAACCCGGATAAACATCTTTGGGATGCAGCCTGCCAAAAACCTTAAATATTTGTTCGGCGTATTTGACATTGAAACCAACTCCGTTATCACTTACTGTAATATCAAAATAAACTTTATCGCTTTTCGGATGTGCTATAAATGCCGCGACATCTGCTGTGTCAAGCTTTTTACAACCAATGTTAATTTGAGGTTTCCTAGTAGGATCGGCAAACTTGAGCGCATTATCAATGAGGTTATAAAAAAGTTGATTCATCTCAAGCGCCAGTGCATTCACGATAGGTAATGAAGTTGCGGTGATTGTTGCTTTGCGCTCTTCAACGGCCAATTCAAAATCACCAATGACTTTAGTCACTACATCATTAAGGTTTACAGGACGGGAAATTTTCCCAGACCGTACCACTTTTGAATGCTCAAGTATATCTGTTATTAAAACGCCCATTCTGCCAGAAGAAGAAATGATTTTTTCAACAATTTGATGGTCGCGATCAGACAATTCCGATTTATTGCGCAACATGCTGGAATAAACCTGTATTTTACGCAATGGCTCTTGCAGGTCGTGGCTTGCCGCATACGCATATTGCAACAGTTCATTATTTGAAAGAAGGAGCTGGTCTTTTAATTTTTTGATTTCTTCCTTCGCCGCTTCTAGTTCTTCATAAACACTTTCGGTAGTCCCATTTTCAGTTGTCGTCATTTGCGTTTTTTGATTACTGTCAAATTTATGGATTTTTATTGAGCGTACGACCATTTATTAATTGGTTATCAGTAATAAATTTTACTCTGATTTATTACACGGATTTTAATTTATTGAACATACAAAAGCAGCCGACGCGATTGCAAAATAAATCAATTAACTTTACAGCTTTTTAAAAGTGAAAACATGAAAATACTTACACTCACATTTTTATTGACAGCACTTTTTGGTTATTCCCAATTACACAGGCTTTACAACGGAACATTTGAAAATGGTATGGCGCAGTACCGCTTTTACTTTGATGCAGGTCATGATAAGGTGATCGATGGCGCATTTTCTTATGTTCAGAGTGACAGCATCAGTTTTATCAACGGAACTTTTAAAGACAACCAAAAGGATGGCGGGTGGACCTACATCAATGATTATGGAGGTATAGACCAGATGTATGTAAAAACTACTGGAAATTACAGAGCCGGTTTACGCGAAGGTATCTGGAAATACTCCCGCAAAAGTACTATCGGTAACAGGCAAAAGGAATATGCATCAGTGCTGAACTTTAAGAATGATTCCGTCGTCGGCAAAATTGATATTGACGGACTGACCGGTCAATTTGATGACAATCATAACTTTACTGGCAGTTGGCACTTTATCGGGATCAATGAGGAGTATTTCGCAGAATTCCGCGACAATATTCTTATAAAATTAACCAGACAGGAAATTAAGGGGTACCGCAATACGGGAAACTTTATGATCAATTACGATTCAATAAGCCAATTAAAACCGTCAAAAAATAAATTAACCAGAGCAAAATATGCACTGCGCTTTCCGGAGAGAAAACTTGACTATACTTCCATTTTTAGCGTAAAACCTGATGGAAACCAAACAGCAAAAAGACTGATTGATGTATTTTTAGACAATATACAAGGCAGGTTTTACGGACTTCAGGAAGACGATAATTCGTTCCTCCTGCTTGAAAAAATAAACCTGAAAGATCCGGAAGTGCTGGTGACCCCTAAAATACCGGCGAAGGAAACGAAATTCATTCCAGCCAAAGACAATCAGGTTTACGACTACGGCAATGTAGAAGTGCGTCCTGTATTCCCGGGTGGTGACAAAAAGTTTTACCAATACCTGTCCGACAATTTCAGGAAAGATGCCGAAATGCGGTCAGGAAAATTATTTGTTTCATTCGTAGTGGAAAAAGATGGGAAAATGACAGATATCATCGTCTTGTCTGATCTTGGCGGTATTTCGAAATCTGAAGCAATCCGTGTACTAAAATCGATTCCTGTTAAATGGGCTCTGGGTGAAATGGCTGGAAAAAAAGTACGGGTAAAATATACGGTACCGATAGTAGTTAAGGATTAATGGGGGCAATACATTCGGTTCTTTAAGGATATCTTTAATTATTCGAATGGCACTTGCGGCGTAAGGTACAGGAATAAACAGCTAACGGTAAAGATTCTTTTAAACCCCAACAATTTCACTACGCTGATGCCGGTATAAAATTCTGCGAAAAGTTGCAGTTTTCAATAGATCTACATCTCACACTATGCAAACCCAGTTTATGCCTTCAATAGTATCAATGTCAGCAAAAAGTATTTCGTAGCAGCTGTACGCGTTTAACAAGCGTTGTGATAGGTAAATTGATAAGCATTCCGCG
>Ga0247817_10001015_pt1 | contig 14908 bp, 12 predicted proteins | sample UWRJL212509R1_FD_178010 | JGI IMG/M metagenome (GOLD analysis project Ga0247817, IMG submission 178010) | Plant litter microbial communities from Arlington Agricultural Research Station in Wisconsin, United States - UWRJ-L212-509R-1 | ecosystem: Environmental > Terrestrial > Plant litter >... | reverse complement strand
GTAGTTCACCTTGCCATCGAACGCACCCGCGCCCCATGGACCGGCGATACCGAGGGCGGACACGCCGTCGGCGAAGGGACCGGCCCATGCGTCGCCGCTGTAGGCCTCGGCGGACGAGTAGCCACCCGCATAGAGCGACTTCCAGAACTCGAGTGTCTCGAGGGCCTCGGGGCTCGAGAACGCCGCCTTGCCGTCGTCGACGAGCTGAGTGCCGCCCGAGTTGGCGAGGAAGAACGGGTAGAAGTCGAAGAGCGCGTTGGTGTAGTCGCCCGACGCCGGCGGGTACAGCGTGAAGTCTGCTGCGCCGCTCGACTTGATCGCCGCGGCTGCGGTGAGCACTTCGTCGTATGTCGACAGGCTCGGGTTCTCGGCGTCAAGGCCAGCGGCCTCGAAGACGTCCTTGTTGTAGTAGAGCATGAAGGGGTTGGCCTTCCAAGGAATCTGGTACAGGTCCCCGTCGGGCGAGCGGAAGCCGTCGGCAGCTTCGCCGGAACGCTCGGTGACGAATGACTCACCGTCGTCGAAGGTCGTGGAGATGTTGACCAGGCCGCCCTGCTTCTGGAACGCGGGAACTGCCGCGGGCGCCGTGTTGTACACGAGACACGGGGTGTTGCCTGCGGTGATCGCAGCACCAATAGCGTCTTCCGACGACTTGCCAGACGGGATGGCGGCCGCAGTGACCTTCTCGTCGGGGTGTTCTGCATTCCACTTCTCCACGACCGCTTCGGCCCAGGCGACCTCTTGCTCGTTGGTGGAGTACCAGATGCTGATCGGACCCGACGTCAGCTCAGCGCTGTTCGACGCGGGAGTCGAGGCGCACGCGGCGACTGACAGGGAAAGGGCCGCCAGTGACACGGCAGCTGTAAAACGCTTCATTGCGAGTAACTCCTTTGTGTGGAAGCCGCCCGCGCGAGCTTCATTGCTGTGCTGGACACCCATTTCCCGCTACTGGTGACGTTCGCGGGCGACGTGCTCGATCCATCGGGAAAGGGGCCGGATGGTTTGAGTAAACCGGTTTTGTGGTGTTTTGTCAAACAAGAGAATTGGAAGCGCCTTCCCGTCACAAATCGCAGATAAATAGCGGCAGGTTGCGGGGAAGTTCCTGCCTCTCGCTCGCCAAAGTTTACTAAACCGTCGCCCCATCGGCTTCCGCCCACGCGTGAGTACCGTGAGGGGCGCACACGAGCGGGACGATGAGCGCCCAGGCGATAGCCGAACGACGCGCTGACGACCCGTGCCGCCGGTTGGGTAGAGCACGGTTGTGCGCTACCCAACCAGCGAGCGACTACTCGGCCAGGTGCGCGTGCGGAGGGTTGTGGCGCGGCGGTTCGATCGAGGTGTCCACCCCGTCGCGCTTCTCCCGCAACCGGTCGAGCTTGCGCTCCCGCGCTCCCTCGACCACGTAGTACAGCGTCGGCAGCACGATGAGGGTGAGGAGGGTCGACGACACGAGTCCGCCGATCACGATGATCGCGAGCGGCTGTGAGATGAACCCGCCGTGGCCGGTGATTCCGATGCCGAGCGGCAGCAGCGCGAAGATCGTGGCGAGAGCCGTCATGAGGATCGGGCGGAGCCTGCGGGATGCACCGTAGACGATCGCGTCCCCGACCTTCATGCCGCGCTCGCGGTACTGGTTGATGAGGTCGACGAGCACGATCGCGTTGGTGACGACGATTCCGATGAGCATGAGCGCACCGATGATGGAGGCGACACCGAGCGGGATGCCCGAGATCACCTGGAGCGCGATAGCACCGGTCGCGGCGAACGGCACCGAGACGAGCAGCAGGAGCGGCTGGCGCAGGCTCTTGAAGGTCGCGACCATGACGACGTAGACGATGAGGATCGCGATGAGCAGGGCGAGACCGAGCTGGCCGAACGAGTCCGACTGCTGCGACGTGACTCCGCCGAGCTCAGCGGATGCACCCGCGGGGAGGTCGACGGTGGCGACCGCGGCGGCGACCGACGCTGAAGCCGTGCCGACGTCATCCCCGTTGGGCGTGATCGTCACCGTGGCGCTGCGCACGCCCTTGATCGCGGTGATGCTCGACGGGCCGTCGACGACGGAGACAGTCGCGAGCTTCTCGAGGCGCTCGTCGCCGGTCGGCGTCTGGATGATGAAGCGCTCGATCTCGCGCTGCGTCTGGGGCGCATCCGAGTTGTCGATGTAGATCGACAGCGTCTTCTCGTCGATCACGACGGAACCGGTGGCTGTCGGGTTCATCGCTTCGGCGATCTGACCGCCTACGGCCATCTCGCTGAGTCCCTTGTCGGCGGCCTTGGCGCGGTCGACCTTGATCTCGATGTACGGCTGGGTGACCGAGAGGTTGCTGTTGGCCTCCGCGACGACGTCGAGGTCCTGGGTCGCCGCAAGGATCTCGTCGGCTGCTTCGCGCAGGGTCGAGTCGTTGGGTGCCTTGATGTTGACTTCGATGTCGGATGACGCGAATCCGCCGCCCGACGCGGCAACCGAGACCTCGCCGACATCGTCGAGCTTGGCGACGGCATCCCGCACGTCGGCCTGCAGCTGCACCTGGTCGACGTCGGGGTCGGTCGTGAGCGAGAAGGAGGTGTTGCCTCCGCCGCCGAACGCAGCGCTGAGGGATCCACCGCTCGACCCGAGGGAGAGCTGCACGATCTCGACGCCCTCGAGGTCGACGAGAGCGGCCTCCACCTTCTTGGCCGCTTCGTCCTTGACCTCGAGGCTCGCCCCGAGCGGAAGCTCCTGGGTCACGGTGAGAGTGTTCTGTCCGCTGTCGCCGAGGAAGTTGGTCTTCATGGTGCCGGCGAGCGGCACAGTGACGGCGAGGAGCGCGACGGCTGCGATGAGCACGAAGGCCGGAAAACGCAGGGTCCAGCGGATGATCGGCAGGTACCCGCGCTGCAGGAGTGTCGGGTGCTCGAGGTCGTCGTCGCCCTCCGGCGTCACGACCTTGGGTGGGCGGCCGGCGCGGCGAACAGCTGAGACGTGCATTAGTGCCGCGATGCCGACAAACAGGGCGACCACGACGAGGAAGCCAGCGATGAGGGGCGCGAGGTACGAGGCATCCCACATGTCTGTAGCGACGATGGCTGCTGCGGCACCGCCGACGAGCAGCACCGCGACGATGAGGCCGGCGATCGCGGAACCGATGAGCACGCGCGGCCAGGAGCGGGCCGCCTTGTCCTGCAGCACGAGGTCCTGCTCTTCGGTGCGCACGGGCGAACCGAGGAACCAGTAGGCGAGCACCGGCACGATCGTGAGTGAGACGAATAGGGATGCGGCGAGCGCGATAGTCACGGTGAGGGCGAAGGGCCGGAACAGCTCGCCCGTGACATCCCCGACGAGAGCGAGCGGCAAGAAGACGGCAACCGTCGTGACCGTGGAGGCCGTGACGGCGCCCGCGACCTCCTTGACGGCGTCCTGGATGGCGGTCAGCTTGTCTTGCCCGAGACCGAGGTGTCTCTTGATGTTCTCGATGACGACGATCGAGTCGTCGACGACGCGGCCGATCGCGATCGTGAGCGCACCGAGAGTGATGATGTTGAGCGTGTAGCCGGAGACCAGCATGCCGATGAAGGTGATGAGCACCGAGACCGGGATCGAGATCGCGGCGACGAGGGTCGAGCGGAACGAGAACAGGAACAGGAAGATCACGACGACCGCGAAGACGAGTCCGAGGAGGCCCTCCTGCGTGAGGCTCTCGATCGACTGCTCGATGAACGGTGCCTGGTCGAAGACGACGGTGAACTGGGTGTTGCCGCCGAGGGCCTTCTCGAGTTCCGGCACGAGCGCCGTGACGTCGCGGGAGACCTCGACCGTGTTACCCGACGGGCTCTTGGTGACAGCGATCGTCACGGAGGGCTCGCCGTTGACGCGCGAGATGCCGGTGACCGGGTCATCCACGATCGCGACGTCAGCGAAGCTGCTCAGGCGGTAGACCTTGTCGTCGGGCACAGTCTGCTTGGTGACTGTCGCAGGAGCGCCGGGGATCGGCGACGGGGTCGTGATGTTGACGGTCTTGGTCGCGCCGAGCAGGGTGAGCTTCTCGAGCTCTTCGACCGACTCGATCTTCGTTCCGGCCTGCACCGTGAGGGTCGAGCCGTCTTCGGTGATCTCGCCTGCGGGCAGGAGCGAGCCGTTGGCCGAGAGCGCGTCGCGGATCGACTGGGTCGTGAGCCCGTGGTCCTTGAGCTTGTCGGCGTTCGGGGTGATCTCGATGCGCTGCGTCGTCGTGCCGAGCAGGCTCGCGTCGCTCACGCCGTCGATGTCACGGATGTCAGGCAGCGTCGACGTCTCGAGCAGGTTGGCGAGTTCGGTCGGCTCGAGGTCGCTCGTGATCGCGATCTGGATGACCGGGAGGTCGCTCAGGCTGAAGGTGAGCACCTGGGGCTCGACGCCCTCCGGCAGGCTCGACGACAGGCGGTTGACCGCTGACTGCACCTTCTGCTCGGCGACGGCGATGTCGGTGCCGTAGGTGAACGAGGCAGTGACGGTCGAGGAGTTCGCGTTCGAGACGGCCGTCGAGCCGTCGAGGCCGGGAACGCTCTGAATGGCGTTCTCGATCGGCGTGCTCACGTCATCGTTGACGACCTCGGGGCTCGCACCGGGGTAGGTCGTGACGATGAAGAGTTGGGGGAGCGAGAGCGACGGGATGAGCTCCTGCTTGAGCGTCGTGAGCGCCACACCACCGAAGATGCCGACGACGATCGTGACAAGTGCGATGAGCGCGCGGTTGCGCAAGCTGAAGACGGAAAGAAAATGCACGGAATTGCTCCCTGGGTGCTGCGGGCGGCTGTGGGCGCACGTCAGCGTGCCCTATGGATTATCCCCGCGTCCCCTGTGAGCGTGCATACTCCCGTGGGATGAATCCGCCTCAGACCACCTCGGCGAGGTACCCCGCCTCGACCGACACCGGATGCCGCCCCACCGTCGCCCACGCCGCAGCGAGTCCGTCGACCGCCCGCTCGAGTTCTTCGGCAGAGCCGCCGAACGGGATCCGCAGAAAACGCTCGAACGCGCCATCGATGCCGAACCTCGGTCCAGCCGCGACCTGGAGCCCCAGGCTGCGCGCGGCGAGCGTGAGCTGTGAACTGACGGGAGCCCCGAGGTTGACCCACGTGGTGATGCCTCCGGCCGGGCTCGGCACCCGCCATTCCGGAATGCGCTCGGCGAGGAGCTGGATGAGAGTGTCGCGCCCCGCGCGCAACTGCTGCCGGCGCGTGGCGATGATGGCGTCGTACTCCTCGAGGAGGTTGACGACGAGAAGCTGTTCGAGCGCCGGGGTTCCGAGGTCGCCCGCCGACCGAGCGCGCACGAGGCGCTGGATGACGTTGCGCTCCGCCCGGATCCACCCGATGCGCACGCCGCCCCACACCGTCTTGCCGACCGATCCGATGGTGATGGCGTCGCCGTAGGCGGCGAACGGCAGTACCTCGGGCACGTCGTCGATCGCGAGTTCTGCCATGGTCTCGTCGGCGATGATCACTGTGCCGTGGCGCTCGGCGAGGTCGAGGGTGCGCTGCCGCAGGTCTGCCGACATCGACTGGCCGGTCGGGTTGTGGAAGTCGGGCATGAGGTAACCGAGTGAAGGAGAGGTGCGCTGGATGGCCTGCTCGAGTCCTGCCTCATCCCAGCCATCATCGGTCGTGACCGTCACCGGCACGAGCCGTGCGCCAGCAACCTTGAGCGCTTCGTAGGCGTGTGGGTAGCTCGGGGATTCCACGAGGGCGCGGTCGCCCCGCACGAGCAGCGTTCTCGAGAGCAGAGCGATCGCGTGCTGCGCCCCGATGGTCACCATGATCTGCTCGGGATCGGTGGGCAGACCGCGGCGCGTGTAGCGGTCGGCGAGCGCCTGGCGCAGCACCGGGAGTCCGATCGGGTCGAAGCCGGAGTCCCCGAGGTAGGCGGGCAGTTGCTCCGCCGCCTTTCGCGCGGCGTCGACGATGGCCGGGATCGCGGGCATCGAGGCCTTGGTGAGGTCGAGGAATCCAGGAATGGAGGACTCGCCGGGCGGCACCGACCGGTGCGGCATTCTGGCGACGCTCCCTGAGCCGCGCAGGCTGTGCAGGTAACCGTTGTCGCGGAGCTCCGCGTAGGTCGCGCTCACGGTGGTGCGGCTCACGTCGAGTTGGGTGGCGAGGTCGCGCTCGGCGGGCAGGCGGGTGTCGAGGGCGATGCGACCGTCGAGCACCAGCAGGCGGATGCGCTCGGCGAGCGAGACGTAGGCGGGGGTCGCGGCATCCCGCCAATTGTCGAGGAGTAAGGCCAGTGCGCGGGCCGACAGGGTCGCCATGAGGCCACTTTAGGCGAATTGGCATCTTGTTGTAAGGCCAATTCAGGAATTGGATGTACCCATGAACCCCGCTCTCACCATGACCCGCCGCATCATCCAGCTCGCACTGGGACTGTTCCTCTACGGAATCGCCATCTCCCTCATCGTGCGCGCGGCCATCGGTGTCGCGCCGTGGGATGTGCTGTCGCAGGGCGTCGTCAAGCAGACCGGTCTCTCGTTCGGTTTCGTGACCGTCGCGCTCAGTGTTGTCGTGCTGCTGCTGTGGATCCCGATCAAGCAGAAGCCCGGAATCGGCACCGTGCTCAACGCCCTCTTCGTCGGGCCGTCGGCCGAGGTCGGACTCGCCATCCTTCCCGTGCCCGACAGCCTCGTGATGCAGGTCGTGTTCTTCGCCGGCGGTCTCGCGCTCCTCGCCGTTGCGACGGGCCTCTACATCGGCGCGCGATTCGGCCCCGGCCCACGTGACGGACTCATGACCGGCATCCACCGCAAGTTCGGCTGGAAGATCTGGATCGTGCGCACCGCGATCGAGGTCACCGTGCTCTCGATCGGCTGGTTCCTCGGCGGCAACGTCGGAATCGGAACACTCGCCTTCGCCCTGCTCATCGGGCCGATGGTCAACATCACGATGCCGTTCTTTCTCGTTCCGGCCGCCGTGACCCCCGCCACCACACCCGAGGAGGTGAAGTCGTGATCCTCCTGCCGCTCATCGCCCTGTCACTCTGGGCGATCCTCGCGACAATCGTCGTCACCGCCAATGACGGTTACCGCGCGGTTCCCGCGCTGTACCGCTAGAACTCGAGCGGGGCGCTCCGCCTGGAGCGCCCAGCTCGGTCACTGCACGTGCGCGTGCAGCGCGTCGCGCACGAACCGCGCGCCCTCGACCCCGCCGTAGTTCGCCGCGAAGCGCGGGTCGGCCACGTACAGGTCGCCGAGTCCACGGAGATACTCCGGGCCCGTTGGGGTCCCGGGGATCGACGCGAGCCACGCGACCTGACGCTCCACGAGCGCCTTCGCCTCGGGGCCCTGCACGGAAACGCCGCGCTCGGCCGCCTCGGCCCAGTCGTCTGCGAGCTGCTTCTGCTGCTGCATCCACTCGGCGCGTTCGTTGGGCGACATCGCGCTGAACCAGTCACTGCCCTGCCGGTACGCGTCTGCGCCCCACTTCTCCTCGACCTCCGCCCGGTAGACGGTGTGGTCGAAACCGTTGAACATTTCTTCTGCCATGAGTTGTTCACCTCCCTTCATCTTGGTGATGGTGATCTCGACGCTGGCGATCTGCCGGTCGAGCCGTTCTTTCTCCTCCCGCAACCACTGCAGGTGGTTGGCGAGAGCGAGCGTGTCATCGCGCTGGCCCTCGAGCACCTCTGCGATCGCCGGAATGCCGAGCCCGAGGTCACGCAACATCAGGATTCGCTGCAGCCGGGCGAGCGCCGCCGCGTCGTAATAGCGGTAGCCATTGCCGCCGACGCGGGATGGATGCAGCAGCCCGACGTCGCCGTAGTGCCGCAGTGTGCGGCTCGTGGTGCCGGCGAGGCGGGCGATCTCCTGGATCGACCAGTCCCTGGTGTTTGTGCGCGCGTTGCTCATGAAGGCAACGGTAAAGGTTGACGCAGCGTCAAGGTTAAGGAAATTTCTTGCACTTCTCGTAAACGCGATATATCGTGAGTTTCACCAGACGCGATATATCGCGAGTTATTCAATCAAGGAGAACCTCATGGCCCAGGAAAAGTGGCTCATCGAAGGCGCCAAGGTCATCGACATCGGCGTCGTCCGCAACCTCAAGGTCGGCCTCATCGCCGGCAAGGTCGACATCATCGGCCACGACGAGCCCACGGCACGCATCGAAGTGCACTCGGTGAGCGGCAAAGCGCTCAAGGTGACCGTCGACGGTGACACGCTCGAGATCGACCACCCGCAGCTCGGGTGGGACAACTGGATCGAGGTCTTCAAGAACTTCGGCGCGAGCGCGAAAGCCGACATCAGCGTCATGGTTCCCAAAGACATCGCCCTCAAGCTCGGAGTCGTCAGCGCGACGGCCCTCGTGAGTGGACTCACCGAAGACGCCACCATCTCGACCATCAGCGGTGACGTCGTCGTCGACAACGTCTATGGCGACCTCCAGCTCAACGCCGTGAGCGGCGAGCTCGCGGTACGCGCCCACTACGGCGCCATCTCCGCGCGCACCATCAGTGGTGAGATCACCGCCTCCGGCGAGATCATGAAGTTCACCGGCAACACCGTGAGCGGTGACGTGTTCCTCGATGTTGTCGGAACACCCGATGCGATCACCGTGAGCACGGTGAGCGGTGGCGTCACGACGCGACTCGCTGACGGCGTCGCTGCCGAGTACCGACTCAACACGGTGAGCGGTCGCATCCAACTCGACAACGTCGAGATCAAGGGCGTGCACGGGGGCTACAACGGCAAGTACGGCGAGCTCGACAAGACCTGGCTCGAGTTCAGGGCGAACACGGTGTCGGGAAGCATCTCGGTTCTGCGCGCGGTGTCCGCATGACGCCCCCGGTCTTCGCCCACGGTCACCTGCGCCTCTACCTGCTCTCCCTGCTCGCCAAGAGCGACACCGGCATGCACGGTTACGAACTCATCCAGGCGCTCGGCGACCGCTTCGGCGGCACCTACGTTCCCTCGGCCGGAACCATCTATCCGCGCCTCGCCAAGCTCGAAGAAGAAGGGCTCGTGACCAAGGTCGCCGACGGCCGCAAGACCGTCTACGCGATCACCGCCGCCGGCCGGGCCGAGCTGGCGGAACGCGAGAGCGAACTCGACGGCATCGAGAACGGCGTCACCGACTCCGTGCGTCGCCTCGCCGACGAGGTGCGCAGCTCGGTCAACGACGCGATGCGCACCCTGCGCGCCGACCTCGCATCGGCGGCGAGGGATGCCCGCACCGAAGCCCGCGACGCCAAACGCACGGTCACGGTGACCGTCGGCGCCGAGAGCCGGGTGCAGTTGCAGGAGGCCGAGGTCGTGCTCCAGAACTTCCGTCACACGATGCGCGCCGACCTGCGTGGTGCGGTCTCGAACGACAGGCTCACGACCGACGTCGTCGCGCTCCTGACCGCACGGCTCGACGCGGTGCGTGCCGAGGTGAATGCGGCGTTGCGCGCTCACTGAGCTGGTTGAGTAGAGAGCGGATCGAAACCCGGTTTCGATACAGGCGCCAGAGCGCCTTACTCAACCAGCGGGGGTTCAGCGCTTCGGCCAGCTCCACGCCGGGGAGTCGAGCAGCCCCTGACCGACGAGCGTCGTCTCGCCCCCGATCTTCTCGAGCTCGTGCACGAGGCCGCCCGCGTTACTCAGGGCTGCGATGAGCGGTACAGAGTGCGACACGACCAGCAGTTGTGAGCGAGTGGATGCCGCAGCCACGAGCTCACCCAGCGGCTCGAGCAGGGCGGGGTGCAGGCTCGTCTCGGGCTCGTTGAGTACGAGGAGCGGGGCGGGCCGTGGACTCAGGAGCGCCGCCACCCACAGGAGGTAGCGGAGGGTTCCGTCGGAGAGTTCCGCCGCGCTCAGGGCACGCAGCATGCCCGGTTGACGCAGGGCCAGCGAAAAACGGCCGTCGGTGGCATCCACCGTGATTCTGCTGCCGGAAAAAGCGTTGTCGATCGCCGCGTCGAGTTCTGTTGCGTCGCCGAGTTCGCGGATCGTGACGAGAGCCGCAGCGAGGTCGGCGCCCGTGGAGTCGAGCACCGGGGTGCGCGTGCCGATGTGGGATTGGCGTGCGGGGGCGTCAGCGTCGGTGCGCACGTGGTCGTAGAAGCGCCACGACCGCAGGGTGTCGCGCAGGGAGAGCACCTCGGGTGCCGCTCGAGCATCACCGACCTCGCTCAGGATGCTCGACCACGGCGCCATGCGCAGCTCGTGGTGGCGCCAGTCGTCGGCGTCGCGAATGCGCACGCTCGGGCCTCGCCGCTCGGTCAGGAGCGTGCCGGGGCGCAGGATCGGGCCGCTCCACAGCGCCTCGGTCTTGATCTCCGGATCGAACTGAAAGGAGTCGGTCGCGGTGAGCGGCAGCCCGAAGTCGATCGCGTAGCTGAGGTCGTCGCTGCCGAAGCCGAGCTTGAGCGCGATCGGGTTGACCCGGCGCGTGCCCTGGGCCGGACGCCCGTCTCGCGTGCCATTCTCCGGACCGGCCCACCGGGTCGACGGGAGTCCGCCCTCCGCGGCGAGCGCGGCGATCGCGCCATCGCGTGAGGTCGCGGCGAGCAGCCGCAGGGAGCGGTAGAGGCTCGACTTGCCACTGCCGTTGGCGCCCGTGACGACGGTGAGCTGGTGCAGGGGCAACACGAGGCTGCGGAGCGAGCGGTATCCCTCGACGGCGACTGCGGTGAGCATGGCTCCATGCTTGCAGGTGCCGGTGACAGGAGGCGCGTCCGTGACCCGCAGTCACCCAGAAACACGCGACATTGTCGAAACGGTGCCCTCAGTTCGTGCTGAGGTCAGCACGAACTGACAGCACTGCTTCGAGAAGGTGTTTTCCGCAGGAGACACCTCGTCGCGGGCGCACTCCCGAGCCGCGCACCTCAACCAGCGGAGTCGAACGCCACCGGCAGGTAGACGTCCTGCACGCGGTCGCGCAGCGCGGTGTGGTCGTTGCGCGTGTAGATCGCGCACTCACTTTCAAGACAGTCGATGCCCTCGCCCACCGGGTTCGGCACCTCGAGGTAGGCGGTGAAGGTGCCGGTCTCGACGTCGTCGTACCCTCGTGCGCCGAAGAGCTTCCAGGCCCAGTCGTCGTTGATCCAGTTGCTCGGGGCGAAGTCGGTGGCTCCCGGCGACGATGAGGCCTCGCCGGAGGGCACGCCTCCCAGGCACGGGCCGGGCTTCACGTCGGGCGAGCTCGGAATGACGCAGATCGCGACGTAGATGCCCTGCGCGGGGTCGTATCCGGTGCCGCTCACGACGAGGCGATCGCCCTCGGTCAGCGCCGACGTCTCAACGACACCGCCCGGCGTGGATGACACGACCATGAGCTCACGCGTGCGCCCGTCATCCCCCTCGGCGGTGACGACAAGGGGCCACTCCTCGGTGGGTTCCTGCACCGACAGGCCGTGGTCGGTGTGCGTGAGAATCGGCACCGCGAGGATCCCCACGGGAACGAGCACGACGACGGCGACCGGCAGGGCGATCCACCACCAGCGCACGCGTCTCTTGGCTACCACTCGTGCAGTCTAGAACTCGCGAGACGCCCGAAATATCTGCCCCCTATACTTCGACCATGTCTGACACCTCCTCAACTCCCCAGCCCGCGGCGCCCACCGGCGGCGTCAACCACAAGCCTCGCTTCTTCGTGAAGCAGAAGATCACGATGCTGGTCAACCGCTACGAGATCCGCGGCGCCAACCCCGACGGCTCCGAGGGCCCCATCATCGCGATGGCCCAGCAGAAGCGCATGGCGTTCAAGGAGCAGGTCACCTTCTACGAGGACGAAGCCCGCAAGGTTCCCGTCTTCTCGTTCAAGGCTCGCCAGATCATGGAGCTCGCCGCCGTCTACGACGTCTTCGATGCGGCCGGCACCCCGATCGGCTTTTTCCAGAAGGACTTCAAGGCGAGCCTGCTGCGCTCGAGCTTCCACTTCGGCGGCCCCGGCTTCGACGCCTACGGCCAGGAGCGCAACGCCGTCGTCGGCATCCTCCGTCGCTTCATCGACGTGCCGTTCCTGTTCCACTTCGACTTCACCGACAAGAACACCGGACGCGTCGTCATGTCGAGCGAGAAGAAGTTCGCACTGCGCGACAAGTACACGGTTGACGTGCCCGACCAGAACATCGACTTCCGTCTCGCGGCAGCCATGGCAGTCGGTCTCGACGCCCTCATGCAGCGCTAGTTCTCCTCTACACAGGCCGTCGGAACGCTGAGCGTTCCGACGGCCTTTTTCGTAGGAGTTGACAGGGGTTGCACGAGGAGTAGAGTCGCCCCTCGTGACTAACGAGAGCCGGTCGCCGAAGCGTTGGCTGATCGGCGAACCACTTGCATCCGAAAAGCTCGAGGGGCAGCTGCTCCCCAAGCACCTGGCACTTCCGATCTTCGCGAGTGACCCACTGTCGTCTGTGGCGTACGCCCCGCAGGAGCTGCTGCTCATCCTGACCCTCGGCGGTCTCTCCTTCCTCTCCTTCACGCCCGCGATCGCGGCCGGCGTCGTCGTGCTCCTCATCGTCGTCGTTGCGTCGTACCGCCAGCTCATCAAGGCCTACCCGAGCGGCGGCGGCGACTACGAGGTCGCACACAAGAACCTCGGCGAGAAGGCGGGGCTCATCGTGGCTTCCGCCCTGCTCGTGGACTACATCCTCACCGTGGCCGTTTCGGTCGCGAGCGGTGTGGACAACATCATCTCCGCGTTCCCCGCCCTCAACCCGTTCCGGGTAGAACTCGCCGTCGGCTTCGTCATCGTGCTCGCCGCCATCAACCTGCGCGGCGTTGCGGAGTCGAGCAAGGCTTTCGCGCTCCCCACCTACCTCTTCATCGCGAGCGTCGCGGTCATGGTCATCACCGGCCTCGTGCGGTTCGCGGTCGGCGACGCGCCCATCGCCGAGTCGGCGCAGTACGACGTCGAGAGCCACGATCTGGCGCAAGCGGCGTTCATCCTTCTCCTGCTTCGCGCTTTTGCGAGTGGATGTAGCGCGCTCACCGGCGTCGAGGCGATCGCGAACGGCGTGCCCGCCTTTCGCCAGCCGAAGGTCAAGAACGCCCAGCGCACGCTCGTGCTCATGGGCGGCATCGCGATCGCGATGTTCATCGGGGTCACCGCACTCGCCCTCATGACCCAGGTGCACTACGCGGAGCGCGCGAGCGACCTCATCGGCTTCGACGCGAGCCAGCCGCAGCGCACAGTCATCGCCCAGATCGCGGCCGCGGTCTTCGGCGGCGACAACACGATCATGTTCTTCGTCATGCAGGCGACGACCGCGGCGGTGCTGCTTCTCGCGGCCAACACCGCGTTCAATGGATTCCCCCTGCTCGGCTCCGTGCTCGCGCGCGACGAGTACGCCCCGAAGTCGCTCAACACGCGCGGCGACCGACTCGTGTACTCGAACGGCGTGCTCGCCCTCGGTGCCGTCGCGATTCTGCTCATCGTCATCTACCAGGCGAACCCCACGCAGCTCATCCAGCTGTACATCATCGGCGTCTTCGTGAGCTTCACGCTCGGGCAGACCGGCATGGTCGTGCACTGGACCCGCATGTTGAAGAACGGCTGCGCCAACCCTGGCCAGGTGTACCGCTCGCGCGCGATCAACGCGGTCGGCGCGACCCTGACCTTCACGGTTCTCGTGATCGTCACCATCACCAAGTTCACCCACGGCGCCTGGCTGGTCTTCGTGATCATGCCCATCTTGTTCATCGTCATGATCCGCATCAACCGCTACTACCGCCGCGTCACCGAGGGCGTCACGATCGACGAGACCACGCGCTTCGGCGCGACCGGCGACCACGCGATCGTGCTCGTCGGCAACATGCAGAAGCCGATGCTCAAGGCCATCGACTACGCGATCGCCGCCCGCCACGACAGCCTCGAGGCGATCCACGTCAACATCGACGATGCGGCATCCGAGCGCCTGTTCGACGCGTGGGAGAAGGCACACATCGAGGTACCCCTCCGCATCATCGAGTCGCCGTACCGCGACATCTCGATGCCGCTCATCAAGTACATCAAGGCACACCGCGAAGAGCACGGCTCCGAGGTCGTCACCGTCTACACGCCCCTCTACATCGTCGGGCACTGGTGGGAGAGCCTGCTCCACAACCACAAGGGCCGTCGCATCCGCCAGAAGCTCATGCTCTGCCCCGGTGTCACGGTCGCGCTCGTGCCGTGGCTGCTCGACTCGACCAAGGCGCTCTATCTGCGCCCGCAGCGCCCGCTCCCCGGGCAGGACCGCCGCGGCGAGCCCGTGCGCCCGGTGATGCGCAAGGCGCTGCCGCCCGTCACCCCGCCGAAGACTCCCGCCAAGAAGCGCTGATGCGTCCGCTGGTCGCCGTCGTCGCGGGCGGCATCGTCGGCACCGGGCTCCGGCTCGCCCTCGACACGGCGCTGCCGTTCGCCACTGTCGTCATCAACATCGTCGGGTCCTTCGCCCTCGGTTACCTCACGGCCCGCGTGTGGCCGACAGCGCCCGACTGGCTGCGTGCGGGACTCGGCCCCGGCCTGCTCGGCTCCTTCACCACGTTCTCCGCGCTGGCGGTGTCCGTGGTTGGCCTCGCCAACGCGGGCGAATGGATGCCAGCACTCGCCTACCTCGCAATCACACTGGTCGGCGGGCTCCTGTCGGCCTGGGCCGGGCTGCGGCTCGGGTCACGGCGCACCCCGGCCACCGGGATCACCTCATGACCGTGGTCGCCGTTCTTCTCGCGGGTGCCGCGGGCGCCGTGCTGCGCTATCTCGCGTCGCTCGTCTTCGCCGGGCGCCGCTTTCCGTGGGCGGTGCTCGTGGTGAATGTGGCGGGATCCCTGCTCGCCGGTGCAGCGGCCGCAGCGCTCGAGGGTGATGCCCGGCTCATCCTGCTGACCGGATTCTGCGGCGGTCTCACCACCTTCAGCGCCCTGAGCGTGGAGACGGTGCAACTCGTGCTCGACGGTCGCACCAGGGTCGCCGCCCTCTCGGTGGCGGCCAATCTCGT
>Ga0247817_10001012_pt1 | contig 14941 bp, 10 predicted proteins | sample UWRJL212509R1_FD_178010 | JGI IMG/M metagenome (GOLD analysis project Ga0247817, IMG submission 178010) | Plant litter microbial communities from Arlington Agricultural Research Station in Wisconsin, United States - UWRJ-L212-509R-1 | ecosystem: Environmental > Terrestrial > Plant litter >... | reverse complement strand
AAGTTGCCGCTTTGGTTGGTAAAAGAAATCAATATGGCAAAATTGAGATTCTTGGTATTGGCAATTGTCCGTCTTTTGGTGTGCAGCGTGGTGTGGTAATCAATATTGCTAAAACGGTAGAATCTATTAAAAAAGCAGTGATGGATGCAGAGCGTCAATCAGGTGTAAAATTTAAAAGAGTGCATGTTGGTATTGCCGGACAGCATATCAAAAGTTTGCAACATCGTGGAATCTTAACACGAAATAATAATGATACATGGATCAACTATGATGATATTCAAAAGTTGAAAAACGAAATGTACAAATTGGCATTGCCACCAGGTGATAGAATTTTACACGTGTTGCCACAAGAATATATTGTTGATAACGAACCAGGCATCTATCAGGAGCCAATTGGTATGATGGGTATTCGTTTGGAAGGAAATTTTCATATCATCACAGGTGCGGAAACTGCTATTCAAAACATCGAACGTTGTATTACAATTGCAGGTTTAGAAGTTGCAGGTATTGAATTAGAGCCATTAGCTTCTGCTGATGCGGTATTAAGTAAAGAAGAATTGGAAGCAGGTGTTTGTTTGGTAGATATTGGTGGTGGCACAACAGACATTGCAATCTTTGAAAATTTTGTTATTCGACATACCGCCGTCATTCCTTTTGGTGGAAACATAATTACCGATGACTTAAAGGATTTTAGAATTTTACGCGATCAGGCAGAAGTGCTAAAAGTGCGTTATGGAAGTGCCATTCCATTCGAAGAATTAAGAAACAAACACGTTTCTATTCAAGGTGAAGGCACGCGCGCTATTGGTACTCGCGAAGTGAATCTATTAGCAGTATCAAAAGTAATTTCTGCTCGCGTAAAAGAAATTTTAGCGCACGTTGCTTACCAAATTACATTATCAGGTTTTTCAAAAAAACTTATCGGTGGAATTGTGCTGACAGGTGGTGGTTCTCAATTGCAACATTTGTCACAACTAACGGAATTAGAAACTGGTCAAAATGCAAGATTAGGTTTGCCGAAAGAGCATCTGTCTACAACAAAAGTAGCAGATATCGAAAGTCCGATCTATGCAACAGGTATTGGTTTGTTAATTCGCGCATTCAAACAATTGGATGAAGAAGCAATGACAACAGAACATCAGGCATTATTGGAAGCACCAAAAAAAGAAGAGATAAAAGTAGAAGCGGAAACAGTTGTTACACCAACAGCAGAAGAAACTTTAATAGATATTTCTGATAAAATAATTGAAGAACCTGTATTGGAAAAAGAAGAAGAATATGTACCACAGAAACAATTAGGCAAAAAGTCATTAATGTCTTCTTGGGGCGCAAAACTAAATAATTGGATAAAATCAGATATCGAAGACTTCGATACAAAATAAATAATCATAAAAAATTATAATCATGGAATTTGAAATGTTTAGCGAAAATAACTCTATCATCAAAGTATTAGGCGTTGGTGGTGGTGGTTGCAATGCCGTAAACTATATGTATGAGCAAGGCATTCCAGGCGTAAACTTCGGCGTTTGCAATACAGACAAACAAGATTTATTAAAAAGTCCTGTAGCAACAAAAATACAATTAGGTACAAACTTGTTAGAAGGCTTAGGAGCCGGTGCAGATCCTGAAGAAGGCAGACGTGCAGCTTTAGAAGCAGAAGAAGAAATACGTATGTATTTATCCAACAATACTAAAATGGTATTCGTTACTGCAGGAATGGGTGGCGGCACAGGAACAGGTGGTGCACCAATAGTTGCTAAGATCGCTAAGGAATTAGGTATTCTTACAGTGGGTATTGTTACCATTCCTTTTTCTAATGAAGGAAAACCAAAACGTGATAAAGCAGAACGTGGTATACAAAACATGAAAGAAAATGTGGACGCCTTGATCGTTGTTGCAAACAATAAATTATACGATATTTTCCCTGATTTGGATATTGATGAAGCATTCTCAAAAGCGGATGATATATTGACAACTGCAGCAAAAGGTATCACAGAAATTATTACAAAACCAGGCAAAATAAATGTTGACTTTAATGACGTTCGTCGTGTAATGTCAAACAGTGGCGTAGCAATTATTGGTATAGGAAAAGGTTCAGGTGAAAATCGTGCCATGCAGGCAATTACCGAAGCTATGAACTCACCGTTATTGGAAGATGCTGATATCTTTGGCGCAAAAGGTGTAGTGTTATACATCACTTATGGTAATGGTGTGAAGATGCGTGAATTAGACATGATCACAGATACTATACAAGAACAAACACAAACAGATTGCGAAATAATTTGGGGCGTTTGTAAAGATGAATCTTTAGGCGATGATATTGGAATTACATTGGTAGCAACAGGTTTTCAAAGCGGCGAAACAAGCAAGGAAAGAAAACAGGTACAACGCCAGCAGGAAGAAAAGGTGGTATATTCTTTACAAACAAAACCTTTAGAAAATAAAACTTTAGAACCATTAAATATAAAAGCAGAAGAAAAACCTGTGATTATAGATGTGATCAAAATTGAAAAAAAAATTGAGGAAGAAATCATTGATGAAAATGATTTATTTATGTCATCTGTAGACAATGAAATTTCTAACGAGAATGAGATAGAATTTGAAATTAACTTGACACAACCTGAATTCGACATTAAGATCGTAGATAAACCACGAGTTCAGTTATTAAATGAATTGGATGATAATATAGATAACACGAGTTCGGAAGTACAGTTTTCTTTATTCGAAACACCATCAAACAATAAAATTGCAGATGATGTGGACGATCAGTCATTGGAAAGAGATCTGATAAAAAAACGCATTACTTTAGATATGCAGAAACATCATATCAGCTTGTACGAATTGGAAAAAGAACCTGCATACAAAAGATATGGTATGGAACTGGATAACAGCACACCATCAGAGCAATCAAATTTTTCTAATTATATGATTTATAACAATAGCGAAGATCCTACAAGAATCGAGATTCGCCCAAATGCTATGAAAGATATTACCTTAGATTAAACCTCGGTTTAATAATTTGTTCCCCAATTTGGCTACATCGAAAGATGTAGCTTTTTTTATTATATACAAAATGCTTACTGCAAATCATGTAATTCTAAAAAAAAGTTGTGTAATGAGTTATGTTTCTAAAATCTTCAATTTTGTGAAACTTGTATTATTTTTTAACACTTGATTTCCAAATATGAAGATTTCACAAAAGCTTAGAAGAACACTATTGACATTATTAGTAATAATTGTATCGTTTGTGGTAATAGTTATTGTTTTTATTTCACCAATCACGAAATACCTTATCGAAAAATACGACGTAAAATATACAGGAAGAGAAATCAAGACAGGTTTAGTGTATGTTAATCCATTTACAGGTTATGCTCACATAGGAAATTTAAGATTATACGAGTTGAAGAGCGATACTGTATTTATAAAAGCAGATGGAATAAGTGTGAATTTTAACTGGACAGCTTTAATATTCAAAAAAACTTATGAGCTAAGCAGCTTAACGCTTGACGAACCTGTTTTCAATATCAACCAACAACGTAAGGCATTCAACTTCGATGATATTATTGCGAAGTTTACACCAAAAGAAAAAAAATTAGTAAAGAAAGCAAGAACAAAGCTAAATATATTGGACATTGACATCAGCGATGGTGTTGTAAACTACAAGGAAAAAGTAATACCGGTAATTTATTCTATTAAAGACATAAACATTGAAAGTCCTGGAATGTGGTGGAATCGTGATACGATGCAGGTGGAATTTAGTATGAAGAACGGACCATCAACAGGCGATATAAAAGGTAATATTACTATCAATCTTACCAAGCAAAATTACAGGTTATATCTCAATATTAAGAAGTTTGACCTTAGTTTCATGGAGCAGTACATCAAAGATTTGGCAAATTATGGAAACTTCAGAGCTAACCTTGATTTAGAAGTAAATGCAAAAGGTGGTTTCGCAAGTGTATTGGAAACACAAGCAAACGGTTGGGTAGCTATCAATGATTTCCATATAGGTAAGAAAGAAAAAGAAGATTTTCTGTCAATAGATAAACTGTATATTGGTATCAAGGATTTCAATCCGAAACAGTTTAAATATGTAATGGATTCTGTTACCATCACACATCCATTCTTTGTTTATGAACGATATGACTACTTAGATAATTTGCAGCGTATGTTTGGTGAAGGTGGTTCTAAGATCAAAGAAGCACATGCAGATTCAACTAAGTTTAATCCTATTTTTACAATAGCAACACAAGTACAGCAAATTGCCGAAAATTTTCTTAAAAGCTATTATAAAGTTGGAAGAGTCGCATTGTATAGAGGTGATATTAAGTTCAATGATTTCTCCATACGTGAAAAATTTGCAGTAGCAGCTAATCCTTTAAATATACATGCAAATGATTTAGATAAAAATAATAACAGGTTGAAAATATACCTTTCAACAGGCTTAAATCCATTTGGAAATATTAACCTAAGTGCTGCTATAGATCCTAAGAACAACAACACATTTGAGGTAAATTATGCTATTGCGAAAATACCATTGTCAATTGCAAATCCTTATTTAATTTCATACACATCATTTCCTTTAGATCGTGGATCGCTTGATTTTAATGGATATTTTTATGCAAAAAATGGAAATATCAATAGCATGAATCATTTGGTTATTTTGGATCCGCGCGTTGGAAAGAGACTTAAAAAAAGAGAAGATGCAAAATGGATTCCTGTTCCTTTAATTATGGCATTTGTTCGTGAACGTGGAAATGTAATAGACTATGAAGTACCGATCTCAGGCGATATGAACAATCCGAAAATTCATTTCAAAGATATTATTTTTGATTTGCTTAAAAATGTGTTTGTAAAACCGCCAACTACACCGTATGCTTTTAAAGTAAGAAATGTAGAAAATGAAATTGAAAAATCTTTGACATTAAAATGGGAAATCAGGCAGACAACTGTGCGTAGAACTCAAGATAAGTTTATAGATAAAATAGCTGATTTTCTTAAGAAAACACCAAACACATCAATCACGGTACAGCCAATGATTTATACTGAAAAGGAAAAGGAATATATTCTTTTGTATGAAGCTAAGAAGAAATATTACATGACTACTAAAAATATAAATGCGCAGTCATTTTCTGATAATGACGCAACTGCAGTAGAAAGAATGTCGGTGAAAGATTCGGATTTTGTGCGCTACTTAACTAAGAGATTTGGTAATGATCTTTATACTATTCAGCAAAAATGTTTAGCATATGTTGGAAGTGGCGTAGTGAATACAAAATACAATCAGCTGGTACAGGAACGTGAGAAAATATTTAAGCAATACTTCATTGATAATGGTACTTCAAACCGTGTGAAAATTGCTGCAGATCAAACTACCGTTCCATTTAATGGATTTACATACTATAAGATTAAGTACAATGGCGAAGTTCCTCAGGATCTAACAGATGCGTATGAGAAATTAGATGAGATAAATGAAGATAAACCTCGAAGAAAATACTTGATAGAACGCAAGAAGAATAAAAAGATAACAGGCGTTGCAAGTTAGTAATATATTTATACATGCCACGAAAACCATAAGAGCTGCACAATATGGTGCAGCTCTTATTTATACACAAAACTATTTTATTAACGCCAAGCCTTCCGTTGCAGATTTATCATCAGGCATTACCATCAAAACTTTGTTGAATAATATTTTTGCATCAGCAGATTTTCCTAAGAAGTAAGTTGTCCATGCCAACATCAATAAAGTATTATAATCTAAAGGATATAGCGCAATCACAAAAAAACTACATAAAAAAGGGTTCGCAAAAGCGAACCCGGAATTTTACTAACCAAATAAAATCCAACGGCTAATTACTTAGACGTTTTTTTCTTTGCTGGCGTTGCAGCAGTTTTCTTTGCAGGTGCTTTCTTAGCGGCAGCCTTTTTAGGTGTAGCCGCTTTTTTTGCAGGTGCAGCCGCTTTTTTAGGAGTAGCCGCTTTTTTTGCAGGAGCTTTTGCAGTCGTAGTTTTTGCTTTTACTTCTTTAGATGCTTTTGCAGCTGATGCTTTCACATCTTTTGCAACTTCCTGAACTTTTGATTCAACACCTTTTTTTACTTTATTATAGCTTTTTTCAGCACTCTTAGAAACCTTTTCTACATTCTTTTGTAAATCCTTAGTTACTTTCTTTACTTCTTTTTCTAAAGAAGAAGTTGTTTTCTCTGCTTTTTTAGAAAATTCTGCAGCCGTTTTCTTGGCTGTTTTTTCACCATTATTTACTTGCTCATTTACAAACTGAAAAACTTTCTCAATTTTAATTTTTGCTTCATCTACTAAATTTTCAGCTTCAGCCAAAACACTTGCACGTACTTTGTCTACATCAACAATCTGATTGATTCTTCCTTTGATTTTTTCACCGTATTCCTGTAAATTTTCTTTTTGTCCATCTACCTGTACTTTCACATCAGAAGATAAATGCTGAATGTTAGATTTTACTTCCTCTACCTTATTCGTAAAATCTTTTAATAAAGTGTCAAATGCCTGTTGAAATTTTTTAGTTGAATCCATAATTTAAGTTGTTTTGATTGTACAAAAATAGAAAGCAATCATTAATCGAGCGTTACAACCATATTAAGTATTTTTAAATTTAAAGCCATTGGGTTTAAATTAGTTCGTGTTTTTTGCAAATTTCAGGTTAACATAAGGATTTGAGACGAATAGAGATGAGATTTGAGATGCTTTATTATGTTCTCTTCTCTCTTCTAATGCTCTCAATTTCCATATCTTTTAGTATCTTTGCCAAAATTTTTTTTATGCTATTAGTAAATAAAGACATGGTGGTAAGTGTCCACTACGAACTACAGGTAGATAACAACGGTGAGTTGGTTACTGCTGATAAATCAAATCCTGAACAACCGTTGGTATATATTCAAGGTGCAGGTATGCTATTGCCTGATTTTGAATCAAATCTTGCAGGAAAACAAGTAGGTGATACAGTAAAATTTAAAGTAGCCGCAGAAAACGGTTACGGTGTGCGCAACGAGCAGGATATTGTAAGTGTACCTTCTGAAAGTTTTAAAGATCAGGATGGAAACTTAGATACAAACATGATCAAAGTTGGAAATGTGTTGCCAATGATGGACGACCAAGGTCACCAGTTTCAAGGTATTGTTGTTGAAATTACACCTGAAGCAATTATCATGGATTTCAATCATCCGATGGCTGGTAAAGAATTGAACTTTACGGTTACAGTTGCCGATGTTCGTGCTGCAACTGCAGAAGAATTAGAGCATGGTCATGTTCATGGTGCTGGTGGTCATCATCACTAATGCAATTTGCCATTCTGAGCATAGCTTTGTCATTCTGAGTTTATCGAAGAATTATACAAGACTTGATAAGTTTTAAACTTGTCAAGTCTTTTTTATTTAGATAAGGTTATATTTACCTAATAAAAATAACCTTATGCGATACTTACTTTTTATAATCAGTTTTATATTTATTTCTTCTTGCGAACACAAAAAAGAAATAACAATTGCTGATACAAGCAAAGAAGTGCAAACAGGAAACATCAGATTAATTCCAATTGAAACGCCAATTGGAAAGTTTAAGGTTTGGACGAAACGTGTTGGTGATCATCCAACGATGAAAGTGTTATTGCTGCATGGCGGACCGGCTTGTACGCACGAGTATTTTGAATGCTTTGAAAACTTCTTTCCACAAGCAAATATTGATTTTTATTATTACGATCAATTGGGTGCTTATTATTCCGATCAGCCAACAGATACTACACTTTGGCAATTGGATAGATTTGTGGAAGAAGTTGAACAAGTACGAAAAGCATTGAATCTTGATAAAGATAATTTCTATTTATTAGGTCATTCTTGGGGCGGCATTTTAGCAATGCAATATGCGCTGAAATATCAAGAGAATCTGAAAGGGTTGATTATTTCCGATATGATGTCGAGCGCGCCTGAATATGGAAAATATGCAGAAGATGTTTTATCAAAACAAATGGACAAAAATATATTAGATACGATTCGACAAATTGAAGCAAAGAAAGATTTTACTAATCCAACATATATGCGTTTGTTGACGCCTAATTTTTATGAAAAGCATATTTGTCGTTTCCCGGAAAGTGAATGGCCTGATCCTGTGAAGCGAACATTCAAGCATTTGAATGGCGTAATTTATACGCAAATGCAAGGACCAAGCGAGTTTGGCATTGCAGGAAATTTAGCGAATTGGAATGTGAAAGATTTATTGAAGAATATAAAAACGCCAACACTAACTATTGGTGCAAAATATGATTCTATGGATCCTGAACACATGAAATGGATGTCGACACAATTTCCTAATGGTAGCTTTTTATATTGTGCAAATGGCAGCCATATGTGTATGTATGATGACCAGCAAACCTATTTTAATGGCTTAATAAAATTTATAAAAGCCGTTGATAAAGGTGAAAAGAAAGTGGTTTTATAGATGCCATCGCTTAAAGCGATCGCATCTATCTCAAAAGATTACTCCAACGCTTCAAACATTGCTTTTGCTTTTAGCAAGCACTCTTCGTATTCTTTTTCTGCATCACAATCTATGGTAATAGCGCTTCCTGTTTGTATAGAAATGTATTTTGATTGTTCGTTATAAAAAATACTTCTTATCACTACATTAAAATCAAAATTTCCTTTTGGTGTAATGTAGCCAACTGCACCTGAAAACAAACCACGTTTAGTTTGTTCGTATTTTTCTATCAATTGCATAGCTGCCAATTTTGGCGCGCCAGTCATAGAACCCATAGGGAAAACTGCTTTCATAATATCTGAAAAGCTTATATTTTGCTGTATGTTACAAGTAATCGTTGAAATCATTTGATGTACTTGCTCGAATGTGTAAATACCGAAAAGCTCTTCTACTTCAACAGAATTTTTAATAGCAATTTTAGAGAAATCATTTCGAACCAGATCAACAATCATTACATTTTCGCTTCGTTCTTTTTCATCAGCAAATAATTGCTCTTTAATTTGATCGTCTTCTTTTTGATCCTGAATTCTTCTGCGTGTACCTTTTATTGGTTGTGATATAAGTTTGTTATTTTGTCGTTTTAGAAAACGTTCCGGTGAAGCGCATATCAAATGATTGAAGTCATTTTTAAAGAAACAAGAAAATGGTGCTTTAGAAATTTCATTTAACTTTTGAAAGACTTTAGTTGGATCTATTTCAGCATTTTCCGCATAAAATTCCTGGCAAAAATTCATTTCATAAATATCACCAAGCTGTATGTCTTGCTTAATGTTTTCTATGGTTGTGATATAATCTTTTTTTGAAATTCTATTTGAGATTTGAGACTTGAGACTTGAAACTTGAGATTCTATTGTTTCAATTTTTAGAAGATTTCTGAATTCAACTAAAGCACTCTCACTTTCACTCAATATACCAATTTCAATTTTATCGTTTTCAATTTTTACTAAATATTTTGGAACAAAGAAATGTACAATTGGATAGAATTCCTGTATGTTGATTCCATCAAAATTTGCAGAAGATAAACTTGGTTCAATCTCATTTTTCAGATCATAGCTTAAGTAGCCAAACATCCAGTCTCTCTTTTCCTGCTGAAAAATATCCAAGCGTTCCAAACAGTTTTTTGTAAAAGAAGTTAAAGTAATCACGCTAATTGCATCAATCGCAAAGAATGAACCAAAAGTAGAATAAGGATAATTTGGATAATTATTGGAATCTAAATAACAAAAATGTTTTACCTGGTTTGAAACAGCTAATAACTGAAGTTTGAATGCTTCAATATCATCTACAGGAAATGGATAAAATGTGCGCATTAGCTGTTTCGCTTTTCCGAACAATTGGTACAAAAAAACAAATGATTATACTAAGATCTTTTCATTAGTCATATCAATTAATTGCTCACGACCTGGTCCGTTTGATACCATTGCAACAGGAACATTTAAGTATTTTTCTACATAATCAACATACTCTTTCAACTCAATTGGTAATGGTTTTGCCGCGTCAATATTTCCCCAACTTTTGAACGTCATTGTAGTTGGTACGATATTTTTATTTACCATATCGAAAGGTAGATCTTTGGTTTCTTTGTTGTCGTATTTGTAATGTGTACAAACGCCAAATTCTTCAAAGCTGTTTAAAATATCTGCTTTGGTAATGATGATTTTTGTAACGCCATTGATCAAACATGCATAATTCAAAGCAGGCAAATCAATCCAGCCACAACGACGCGGACGACCTGTTGTTGCGCCAAATTCACCACCTTCTTTGCGTATTCTTTCACCTACTTCATCATCCAATTCTGTAGGAAAAGGACCACCACCAACGCGTGTACAATATGCTTTTGTGATGCCGATTACTTCACCAATATGTTTTGGTGAAATTCCTAAACCTGTGCAAACTGCAGCAGAAATGGTATTAGATGATGTAACAAAAGGATAGGTGCCAAAATCAATATCCAACATAGAACCTTGTGCACCTTCTGCTAAAATTTTCTTTCCTTTTTTAATGGCTTCATTAATGAAATATACAGATTCAACCTGTCTGAAATCTTTCAGTTTTTCTACAGCTTCAAACCAGGTATCTTCCATTTCTTCCAATTCAAAATCGAAGTTGTAGATCTGTAATAGTTGTAAATGTTTTGATTTCAGCAGTTCATATTTTACAATAAAATCGTCTTCTATCATATCGCCGAAACGCAAGCCGTTTCTGCCGGTTTTGTCCATGTAAGTTGGTCCGATTCCTTTTAATGTAGAACCTATTTTAGAAGTGCCTTTTGAAGATTCTGAAGCAGCATCTAAAATTTTATGCGTTGGTAAAATAAGGTTAGCGCGCTTAGAAATGATTAATCGTTCTTTTACAGGAATACCTTGTTTTTCTAAGTTTTCAATTTCTTTTACTAAGGTAACAGGATCAATTACGACACCATTGCCAATGTAATTTATTTTGCCTTCGCGAAAGATACCTGATGGAATGGTATGTAAAACGTGTTTTACACCATCAATATATAAAGTATGACCTGCATTCGGACCACCTTGAAAACGAGCAATAATGTCGTATTTGTCGGCAAGGTAGTCAACTATTTTCCCTTTTCCTTCGTCGCCCCATTGTAAGCCTAAAATTACATCAACCATAAAATAAATTGTGAGTGTGATTTAAGCAATGAAATTGAGAAAATTATTTAGCTTAAACAATTAATGTAGATAAAATCTGTGTTACTGTTGGAAAATGGTTGCGAGCTATTCTTTCTTTTTGGTGATATACATCCAAAAACGTTCGTGGAAATAAAATAAAGCAACCTTAGTGACTAATTCTGTTGCACCAATTTTTAATGCTTTGGAATAATCGCCTGTTACAAATGTTGCAATAATGATCGTATCTAAAGTGCCAAAGAAACGCCAGCTAACGCCTTTTACTACGCTGCGGTAATGCTCTTCTTCAGTAAGCATTTTCTCTTTGGTATTTTCGTCTATACAAGGATTGTTGCCACCTTCGAGAATGGTTTTGATTTTCGTGCCCCATTTTATTTTTAACCAGATTCTTTCGTGCAGATAGTATAAAATAATTTTGGTAAAGACTTCAATAGAACCAATTTTTAAGGCACTGCTGATACTGCCTGTATAGATATAAGACAGAAAAATAGTATCACAGGTAGCAATAATTCGCCACGACACGCCTTTGATAAAACTGATTGAATGTTTTTGATTCATTTCAAAGCTCTAATGTTTAGAGCAATGTAAATATAAAAATAATTGACTCTTAGAATACATAATTTTTTAAATCCAATTTTATCAGAAGGATTTATAAATAGTATAGCTGCTGATAGTAATGATCAAAATTCCGACTAAGCGCATGATTGTTTTTGGAGCGAGAAATTTTAGTACGTATGCTCCGACAGGTGCCGCAATAACACCACCGACAATTAATGCTAATACAGGTTTCCAGCTTTCAATTCCTAAAAAGAAAATAAAAACACCGGTGCTGAAAAATGTGACAAAGAATTCTGCTGTATTTACAGTTCCAATAACTTCTCTTGGTGAAGTTCCTTTATCTATTAAATTCGAAGATACGATTGGACCCCAACCGCCACCACCGATAGCATCGAAAAATGCACCAATGAAACCTAAATAAGGTGCAAATTTCCAGCTGCTTTGCTTGCTTGGAATTGTTCTGAAACTTTTAATTAAAATGTAAATTCCTAAAAGAACTAAATAACCAGCTATATATGGCTTGATGATTTTTCCATCTAATATTTTAGATATTAAAAATGCACCGATTATTGCACCTGCAACACCTGTGAATACCAGTTTAAAGAATAATTTTTTATCTACATTCTTCATAAAAATGTGTGATAAACCGGAAACGCCTGTAGTAAATACTTCTGCTGTGTGTACGCTGGCTGTGGCAATAGCAGGTGGAACTCCAATACTTAATAATAAACTTGAACAGCTTACACCATAAGCCATTCCTAATGCGCCATCAATAATTTGAGCAATAAAACCTGCACCAACATATAAAAAAAATTCTCTGTCAAAAGAAAAAGATGTCAGTGGATTTGGATGAGAAGTGAAAATAAGCCAAATTAAAAAACCTATCAGGCATATTTTTAAAAAAATAATGATGTAGGCAATATATTTTAAGTTGATTTTTTCCATGTAATTTCCATTGACTTATAAGCGATAAAGTCTATAAGATTAGTATAGTATCAAAGATAGAATTTAGATCTTAATTATCAAAAATATTGTCTTCTATCAAAACAAATTATTATCTACTTATTATTTAGTTCAGAATTTGGTAATAAGAGGTGTAAATCGTAATAAAAATAAAAAATCAGCATAGAAATTTTGTTTGTATGCTGATTAAATGAAAGAGTGGAACAAAATTATTTATTTGGCTGCGGTGTTAAACGCAGATATGGTTTTATCTTTTTAAATCCTTTTGGAAATTTTGCAGTTGCATCTTCGTCATTGATAGTTGGAGCGATAACCACATCATCGCCGTCTACCCAATTTACAGGAGTTGCCACGCTATAGTTTGATGTTAATTGTAATGAATCAATCACGCGCAAAATTTCTACAAAATTTCTGCCTGTTGATGGTGGATAGGTGATGATGGTTCTGATCTTTTTATTATTATCGATAATGAAAACACTGCGAACCGTAAATTTCTCCGTTTCATTTGGATGGATCATATCATACAATTCAGCTACTTTTCTGTCATTGTCTGCGATGATCGGGAAATTTAAAGTAACGTTTTGAGTTTCTTCAATGTCTTTTATCCAATCATGATGCGATTGAATACCGTCGACGCTCAATGCAATTGCCTTCACATTTCGCTTGTCGAATTCATCTTTTAGTTTTGCGGTATAACCTAATTCTGTGGTGCAAACCGGTGTAAAGTCTGCAGGATGCGAAAACAGGACAGCCCATTTGCCATTAAGCCATTCATAAAAATCAATATTTCCTAAGGTCGTTTCTGCTGTGAAATTTGGTGCTATGTCGCCTAATCTGAGTGCCATAATATTTTATTTTAATGATTAATTTTATCTTTCAAAAGTTATAAATTTTATTTGATACTTACTGTGTGTGTAGTTTCTTTTTTGTAAAAGCTTTGTTGTCTGATTTGTTTCTTTTTTTGCCAGAAAAGAAAAAATAAACCATTAATAATAGTATACATGAGATGCAAGACGCTTCTTCTTTTTTATTAAACCAATATATTTTGATTTGCTTCAGCATGTTGCTTTTTAATAAGTTTAGACAAATTATAAGCTTGTAATCTGATCTCAGGAATAGCAGTTGATTCGAATAAGATCCCTTTTAATCCATTGCCGATAGTATAAAATTCAGGCATCGGTTTTTTATTTTTATCTAATAAAGTACCATCAGGCAATGCATCAAAACCTAAAGCCAGTTCATCAATATTTATAAAACCTTTTTGTAAAAGATTTTTTAGTAATGTAGATTCTATATTGGCAAGATTGAGTTGCGGTCCGGTGCAATTCACAATCTTCTGAACTACTAATTCTTTGTTTTCCAGAGTTTCTCTATTTGTATACGTAACAGAAAAACCTTTTTCGACAGCATTGATCTCACGCAATCTTCCACCTAAAATATACAATTGTTTTTTATCTCTTAGCAAATGAATGATATCGGCACAGATAACAGGAATACGATGTCGTACAACGGTCCACAAAGATCCTAAATGCCTGTAAAATTGTTTCTTTTCTTTTAAGGATAAACTGTCCCAAATAGCAGGTAAAGATGGACGAATAGTATCTACGACAACACGCCAGTCGATACCGGATTTAATTCCAATGTCAATGTGTTTTCTGATGATAGAGAAAAGGTCTTTCGCATTTTCCGAAGCAATTAATTCGTTGGTATAATCAGGATATCTTTGATGGCGACTGCAAGGATAATGTGTGAAAGGCAGGTAGCCATTGCGCGACAGAGAATAGATTTTTCCTTTATGATTTTGATGATACAGATCTAATACCTTATCAACCATTGTTAAGCCGGTTCCGATAATCAACACATCATCTGTTTTCCTGATGCCGTTGATGGTTTCATTGTCCCATGAATTTCTGAAATATCGTTCACTGTTGATGTAATCCATATTAGCCACTCTTGGATGAGAAGGCAGGAAATTTCCGATAGCAAAGATGACCGTATCTGAACTTATTTTTTTTCCATTCTGAAGGTGTAAAGTATATTTTTTATCATCAATCAAATTGTCTGCTTTGTCAATATCTATTACTTCAGCCTGAATTAATTCGAGTTGAATGCGCTGATTATTTTTTAAATAGTTGAATAGGTTTTCTTTCAGATAATCGCCATATATTTTTCTTGGCACATAATCATGCTCATTGTATGAATAGCCTTTTTTTAAAAGCCATTCAAAAAAATCATTCGAATAATCATGATATAAACCCATTAAATTTGCAGGA
>Ga0247817_10001011_pt1 | contig 14952 bp, 14 predicted proteins | sample UWRJL212509R1_FD_178010 | JGI IMG/M metagenome (GOLD analysis project Ga0247817, IMG submission 178010) | Plant litter microbial communities from Arlington Agricultural Research Station in Wisconsin, United States - UWRJ-L212-509R-1 | ecosystem: Environmental > Terrestrial > Plant litter >... | reverse complement strand
TCGGAGTTCCTCAAATACCTCGACAAGCAGGAAATTGCGCTGGGTTCTCAAATAGAATTTCTTTCTAAGGAATCTTTTGATTTATCAGTTAAAATTAAAGTTGATGGACGTGAATTGTCTATTTCTAATAAAATTGCTTCGAATTTGTTTGTGAAACTGGCTTAATGCTATTTCACGGAGATTCGCGAAGAATTGCACAGAGGTTCACTAAGATTTTTTATACAGTTTTGTATGGAACGAACTATATTGCAGCAGCTTCCTCTTATTATGTTGAAGCTTTAATTTATCGCGCAAAGGCGCTAAGACGCAAAGTTTAGATGGATATTGTTAATTTAAGATCTACAAAAACTGGCAATACTTTATGGAGCTGATTACGAAGACTTCTCCTGCGTCGAAGTGACAAGATTACGAATATGTAAACCCATTTCACGAGTATACAAGGGTCCTAGCCCCGATAGAAGTGGAAATCCTTTTGTGCCGGGGTTCGGCACAAAAGATTAGAACGGATAGCGGGATTAGCTCCTGAATCCAATAAAAATTATTTCACAATGCCCTTCTCGATCATTTCTAACATTACCGGAGAGGCGTTTTTAAATGTTGGCTCTTGCTCGATAATGCTTCCTGCATTCTTTTTGTTTACTTTGAAGGTCACATCATTTTCTGTTGTGAATAAAAGCGCAGTCAAAAACGGATTCTTGATATACGTTCCAAGCACCAATAATGCTTCATCTAAAGTGTGAGTACTTTCGATTTCTTCGGTTTTGTAACGCGTTGTTAATGCGATTGAATAGGTATTGTCTTCATTTATCGCCAAACGGAAGTAAATGTTTTTGATTTCGGTATCGCCGATGGTTTTTGCTAAAGTGAGTTTGGCGAAGGTTCCGCTTTGTATGCTTTCTTTAACGCGCTCACAAAAAAGAGCAAATATAGGTTCGTAAGACATGTTTTCTTTATAATTAGTTGCTGAGGTACTAAGATGCTAAGCTACTGAGTTTTTCCTTAAATCATTTTGAGCACCTTTGTGTTGTTTTGTCACGGAGTTGCGCAAAGATTTCGCAAAGTTACACAAAGCTTTGCATTAAACTTTTGCTTTGTGACTCTCTGAGAAATCTTTATATATCTCTTTGCTATAAACTTTATTTTCCTGTAAATTCGGCTTTGCGTTTTTCTAAAAATGCTGTGGTTCCTTCTTTAAAATCCTGGGTACCAAAACATTTTCCGAATGATTTAATTTCGACGTCAAAACCATTTTTACCATCTGTAAAATTGGCGTTAATAGCTTTTATAGCTCTGCTGATGGCAAAAGGAGCATTTTTGATGATTTTTTTTGCGATTGCAGTTGTAAAGTCAATTAGTTCTGATTGTGATACTACATGGTTTACTAAACCATATTCTTTGGCTTCTTCAGCAGAAATCATTGCTGCGGTCATAATCATTTCCATAGCACGTCCTTTTCCGACTAATTGAGGTAAACGCTGTGTTCCTCCGTATCCGGGAATTACACCTAAGGTTACTTCCGGCAATCCCATTTTTGCATTGTCTGATGCTACTCTAAAATGACATGCCATAGCCAGTTCTAATCCGCCGCCTAATGCAAAACCGTTAACGGCTGCAATAACGGGTTTTTTAAGATCCTGAATATAATCGAATAAAAGTTCTTGTCCTTCGGCAGCAAGCTGAGCGCCTTCAACAACGGTATAGTTTGCAAATTCTGAAATATCAGCTCCGGCTACAAATGCTTTTTCGCCGCTTCCGGTTAAAATGATAACACGAACATCATCGTTTTTACCTAAAATTTTAATGGCCTTATGCAGATCTTCAATCGTTGCTTTGTTTAAAGCGTTTAGTTTTGTAGGTCGGTTAATGGTTACGGTTGCAATTTTTTCTTCGATAGAAATTAAAAGATTTTCGTAGTTCATGACGCTGATTTTATGAGTTTGTGATAGGGAGAGAAACTCTAAAGGTGGTTCCTTTTCCGAAAGTTGATTCAAAGGTAATTGTTCCTTTGTAATTTTCGATGATGTTTTTTATAATTCCGAGTCCTAAACCCATTCCACTTGTTTTTGTGGTGAACTTGGGTTCGAAGATTCTGCCTGTATCTTGTTTCTGGATTCCGACTCCGTTATCCTTTACCGCAATTTCGACATTGTTATTGCGCCTTTTTACGGTAACGAGAATCGATTTTTGAGTTTGATTTTCAGGAATAGCCTGAGTCGCATTTTTTACCAAGTTGGTTATAACACGTATGAGCTGTGTTCTGTCCATGATAGAAATGATTTCTTTCTCCTGACTTTCGAATGCAATGTATTCTTCATTAAAAATATCAAGCGCCAGTTCTACGACCTCTACTACATTTAGTGTTTCGTTTTGTTGTGCTGGCATGGAAGCAAAATTCGAAAATGCCGAGGCTACTGCGCTCATGGTATCTATTTGCTGAATGAGCGTTTCGGAGTAATCATTCATCTTCTGCTTAACATCTGGTGCGAGAGGATCAAATTTTCGTTGAAAACTCTGTACTGTTAAACGCATTGGCGTAAGCGGGTTTTTGATTTCATGCGCTACTTGCTTTGCCATTTCGCGCCATGCTTCTTCACGTTCGCTTTGAGCCAGCTTAATCGCACTGCTTTCCAGCTTATCGACCATTCCGTTATATGCTCTGATCAAAAAGTTGACTTCTTTGCTGTTTGCTTCGAGAACAATTTTCTCGTTTTTCTGATCCAGATTGGTTTCTTCGAGCTTATCAGAAATGGTTTTTAATGACTTGGTTATATAAGTAGATAAAAAGTAGGCAATTGCAAAAGCGACAATCAGCATAAAAGAATAGACTTGACTAAGGCGAATTAAAAAGGTATTTAATTCATTGTCATAATAACCATCGTCTTCTAAATACGGCAGGTTCAAAATGCCCAATGGTTTGAACTTTTCATCTTTTATTAAACTAAAAGAGGATCTGTTTTTGACACCATCGATGGTTTTAATATCAACAAAGCGCTTTTCGATGGATGAGCGAACTAATTTCAGGATAAACTCCGGAATTGGTGGTGCAACTTTATCAACTGCAAAGGACTCTTTTGAAGACTTTAGCAATTTCCCGTCGAGGCTGTAAATATTGATTTCGATTTTGTGAATCTGGGCTAATTCGTGAATTTTATCTTTGAAGATTAAATCTAAGTTTCCCGTTTTTAAAGGATAGGTTGTCGTTGCCAGAACATAATTGATGTGTTCTTTTACCGCGTTTTCTTTTCGCTCTAATCGTTCCTGATGGTATTCTTTTGCTTCGTTCTTGAATTGTATAATTGAAATGGAAGCTAATAGAAAAGATGCCACAACAATCAATACAATCATCGACAGGAAAATCCTGGTCCGCAATGAAAGCATTGACATTTTGAAGTTGTTCACCATTTTTTTGAATTATGAGTTATGAATTATAAAGTATGAGTTATGAATTGTAAATTTAAAACATGTAGGGCTAATTCATAATTTATAACTCATAATTCATAACTATTTTTTCTCTCTTATTCTTTTGTAAAAACGAAAGCCTAACATGATTAGTACTGAAAATAAAATAATTCCGACTACTCCAAAAATCCAGTTAAAAGCACTTTTCAGGATAACTAAAAAGACTACCGCAAAAAGGATTATGGTTGCGCCTTCATTCCATAAACGCATATAGTTAGTTGTATATTTTACCTCATCGTTTTGTAATTGCTTAAATATCTGATGGCATTTTGCATGATATAAATACAAAAGGAAAACAAATCCCAACTTAACATGCATCCAAGGCATTTTGAGCCAGGCTTGTCCTAAGTCTGTAAAAAATAACATCCAAAAAGCAAAAATACTTGCTAAAACTGCCGAAGGCCATGTAATGATATACCATAAACGATAGGTCATTATTTTGTATTGTGCCTGTAAAATTTCTTTTTCAGGCGATGGCTTATCATTGGCCTCAATTTGATATACAAACAAACGCACTATATAAAACAAACCCGCAAACCAGGTAATTACAAATATTAAATGTAACGATTTTAAGTAGTTATAATATTCCATTTTTTGGTTTATGGTTTTGGGTTTTTCAATCTAAAATCAAAAGTCTAAAATCTAAAATATCTAAACAGTTGCCCAGTCATTAATCCACTTACCTACTGTTTCACACCATTCGTCGTCGTCATTCAAACATGGAATGGCTAGAAATTCCTGTCCTCCGTTTTTCTCGAAGTCTTCTTTGGCACGCATAGCGATTTCTTCTAATGTCTCTAAACAATCAGAAACAAATGCAGGTGTTACAACCGCAAGATTCTTGATTCCTTTTCCTGGCATTTTATCGATTTCAACATCAGTATAAGGTTCTAACCATTTATCACCTGCTAAACGAGATTGAAATGTCAGGCTGTATTTGTCTTCAGGAAGTCCTAATAGTTTTACGACCTGTCTTGTAGTTTCGTAACATTGGTGACGGTAGCAAAAATCATGTGCCGGTGAAGCTGTGTTACAGCAAGAACCGTCGATTTTACAGTGTGATTTTGTTATATCGGTTTTGCGAATATGACGTTCCGGGATTCCGTGATACGAAAACAATAAATGATCGTAATCAAAACCAACTAAATGTTTTTGGATAGAATCTGCTAAGTTCTTAATGTAATCCGGTTTGTTGTAAAACGCAGGAACATCAGTAAAAGTCATGTTTGGGAATTTCTTTTTACGAATTTCTTCTGCTTTTACTAAAATGGTAAGTGTAGAGGCCATTGCATATTGCGGATACAAAGGAAAAAGCAATACTTCTGTAACGCCTTTATCATGTAACTCCTGCAATCCTTTTTCGATAGTCATGGTTCCGTAACGCATTGCTAATGCTACCGGAACATTTACTAGAGGTTGCACCTTTTTCTGCATTCTTTCTGAAAGAACGACTAACGGTGAACCTTCATCCCACCAAATCTTTGCATAAGCATGCGCTGATTCTTCTGGTCTTTTTCTTAAAATAATACCACGAACCAATAAAGCTCTTAATAAATACGGAACATCGATCACGTATTTATCCATTAAAAATTCGTCTAAATATGGTTTTACATCTTTTGCTTGTGGACTTTCCGGTGATCCTAAATTTACTAATAGTACGCCTTTCATTATTGTTTTATTGCTTTAGGCTTTAAGCTTTAGGCTTTAAGCATTTGTTTGTTTTTAATTTTTCGTCAAAAGTAACACTTGCTACTTTTTAGAAATATGATAATTATTACTTTTTAATTATTGCTGAATATCTAAAATTGATATTATAGTTTTTGGCCACTTACACATTCGCGTTAATCGACATTAAATATTTCTTGGGTGTTGTGGCAAATTTTTTCTTGAATGCCGCAATAAAGTGACTTCCTGTGCTGTAGCCTATTTTCAATCCTACTTCGTTTACATTATAAGATCCGCTGTCTAATAGCTTTCTGGCGAAATCCATTTTGTAATCGAATAAGAAACCATAGACAGTATCGCCATAAATTTGTTTGAAACCCATTTTGAGTTTCTTTAAATTAAGACCAATCTCATCTGCCAATTCCTGGAGACCTGGAGGTTCAGCCATATTCGCTATAATAATCTCTTTGGCTTTTCGTATTTTAAGAACGTTGTCTTCATCTATCAAAAACGGACATTGCTCTGCATTTGGATCTTCGGTTCTGTTAAAGTACAAGCTTAGCAATTCATATCCTTTTCCTTTGTAATACAGGTTTTTTATAGACGGATGCAGGTTGTAATGAAACAGCTGACTCAATACGATAGCCATTGAGGGACTAATGTTTCCTTCGTTGTAATACTTTTTATCCTTATTATCAGGACTTAAAAAAGTTATATAATCTGCTTCTGCAGAAAACAACGCATGAAATTTTTTGATCGATACAATTACAGAAATCACCCAGGAATTTGGAGAAAGCTCTAAATTTAATGGTAATTCTTTCTGTGGATTGTACAAAAGCAACGATTTTTCTTCTTTCAATTCTAAGGCGTAATTACCTTGATTGAATAAAAATTTAGCATTGCCTTTTATCCCAAAGTGAAACTGAATCAGCCCACTACCAACTTCATGCTGTGCAAAAAAAGGCTCAGAACCATCGTTCTGAAAGCGGATAAGCGTAAAGTCGTCTTCAATTTTTATAATTTCCTGAGAACCCATAGCGATGTTTTTTAGAAGGTAAAATCAGAACTAATCAAAAATCTTATTTAGAATCACTCTAAACAAATTGTTTCAAACAAGTTGATTTTGCTACAAAAATACTTCTTTTTGCATAAAAACAGACGTTTAGAATCAAAAAAACACGCAGCGATACAAAAAGCACTTTGAGCGTTATTTTTATCAGCACTATAGTCATAATTTTGTTGAACTTTTATGAAAGTGAATTTATGGAAAACATTAATGTACCGAAACACCTATATTTTTATTCAGTTGGATTAAGTTATAAAAAAGCTGATGCTGAGGTTAGAGGTCAATTTAGTTTGGATGCAATAGCGAAAACGCGTTTGCTGGAACAGGCTAAAACGGAAGGAATAGAAAGTTTAATTGTCACTTCGACTTGCAACAGAACCGAAATCTATGGTTTTGCCGAGCATCCATTTCAATTAATAAAACTTATTTGTGATAACAGCAACGGTACTGTTGATGCTTTTCAGAAAGTAGGTTTTGTTTATAAAAATCAAGAAGCTATTAATCACATGTTTCGTGTAGGAACAGGATTAGACAGTCAGATTCTTGGTGACTTCGAGATTATCTCTCAAATCAAAACGAGTTTTACACATTCTAAATCATTAGGTTTAGCCAATACTTTTTTAGAGAGATTAGTGAATGCCGTTATTCAGGCAAGTAAAAAGATCAAGAACGAGACAGAAATCAGTTCAGGCGCTACTTCCGTTTCTTTTGCATCGGTACAATACATCCTTAAAAATGTTGAAGACATTAGTAATAAAAACATTTTACTTTTCGGAACCGGAAAGATTGGAAGAAATACTTGCGAAAATCTTGTAAAACACACCAAAAACGAACATATCACTTTAATAAACAGAACGAAGGACAAAGCTGAGAAATTAGCCGGAAAACTAAATCTGATTGTTAAAGATTATTCTGAACTTCATTTAGAACTTCAAAAAGCTGATGTTGTTGTTGTTGCTACAGGTGCTCAAAACCCAACGGTAGACAAAGCAATTTTAAATCTAAAAAAACCTTTATTAATATTAGATTTATCGATTCCTAAAAACGTAAATGAGAATGTGGAGGAATTAGAAGGTGTAACTTTAATTCACATGGATTACTTGTCGCAATTGACAGATGAAACATTGGAAAACAGAAAACTACACATTCCGGCAGCTGAAGCAATCATAGAAGAAGTTAAGGAAGAATTCATTACCTGGACAAAAGGCCGCAAATTTGCACCTACTATTAATGCTTTAAAAGACAAGCTTAACGCTATTAAAACGTCTGAATTGAATTTTCAAAGCAGAAAAATTGCCGATTTTAATGAAGAACAAGCTGAAATCATCAGCAACAGAATCATTCAGAAAATCACTACTCATTTCGCGAATCACCTTAAAGATGATGACACGATGGTAGATGAAAGTATAGAATGGATCGAAAAAGTCTTCAAAATAAAAGCATCTTAAAAAAATTCAACTCAAAGCTTAATGAACCTTAATATCTTTGGTTCAAAATAAACAAATGGCAGAAAAGACAATTAGAATAGGAACACGCGATAGCGAATTAGCACTTTGGCAAGCACATACTGTAGAAAAAAAGCTAAACGATTTAGGTTATAAAACTTCAATTGTTGCTGTAAAATCTCAAGGTGACATTATTCTTGACAAACCACTTTACGAACTGGGGATTACGGGAATTTTTACTAAAACTTTAGATATTGCGATGATCAATGGTGACATTGATATTGCTGTTCATTCTATGAAAGATGTACCAACTGCTTTACCTAAAGGTATTGTTCAGGCGGCTGTTTTAGAAAGAGCCAATGTTCTGGATATTCTGGTACACAAAGGAAATCCTGATTTTACAGATAATCCAAGTACTATTGCTACAGGAAGCTTACGCCGACAAGCGCAATGGTTTAACAAATATCCTAATCATACTGTAGTGGATTTACGTGGAAACGTAAACACACGTATGCAAAAATTACAAGACAATAACTGGGATGGAGCTGTTTTTGCTGCTGCAGGTTTGGAGCGCATTAACCTGAAACCGGATAATTATATCAATTTAGACTGGATGATTCCGGCACCTGCTCAAGGAGCCATGATGGTTGTAGCAATGGAAAATGACAATTATACGCTCGACGCACTTTCTCAATTAAATGATATTGAAACTGAAATTTGTACTTACATCGAGCGTCAGTTTTTAAGAACGCTGGAAGGTGGTTGTACTGCTCCTATTGGAGCTTTGGTTCGTTATAACGAAGACGAAGATACTTTGCACTTTAAAGGTATTTTACTTTCTGTCGACGGAAAACAAAAACTCGAGATTGATAAAACAGTTGCCATTGAAGAATGGAAAAAGCTGGGATTCTTTGCTGCACAGGAAATTTTGAATTCCGGTGGAACAGAATTAATGCAATCTATTAAAGAATCTCTAAAAAAGTAAATGGCAAAATCAATTCAAATAATAGCAACAAAAAAGCTTTCTACTATTCAGAAACAGGAATTACTGAAAGCAAATATTGGTGTAATCGAAGCTGATTTCATTGAAACCCAAAACAAACCTTTTGAATTAAAAGACCTCAACGACAATTTGATTTTTACGAGTCAAAATGCGGTTCACAGTGTTTTATCAAATCCAAATTCAGAAAAACTAAAAAGCAAAAATGTATTTTGTGTTGGTTTAAAAACAAAAATCCTTTTATCAGAAAACGGATTCAATGTTATAGCTTACACTGGTTACGCTGCCGACTTAGCCGAAATCATTACTTTGATCTACCGAAACGAAAGCTATACGTTTTTTAGCGGAAATCTTCGAAGAGAAACACTACCAAAAGCATTGCAGGATGCTGAGGTAAAAATGAATGAGATTCAGGTTTATGATACTTCATTAAAACCTCAAAAAATAAGTACCGCCGCAGACGGTATTTTATTTTTTAGTCCTTCTGGTGTTGAAAGTTATTTGAAAGAGAATACTATAAAGAAAGAAACTTGCTTTTGTATCGGTGAAACCACCGCAGAAGCTTTACATAAAATCACAAAAAACATCATTATTGCAGATCAGCCAACTGTTGAAGACGTAATCGAGGATGTAATCACTGAGTTTGGCAATAAGCTGTAGGCTATAAGCTTTAAGTAGTAGGCTTTATGCCGTTAGCAAAATAAATATCGCTTATTCCCTAAGCTTATAGCAACAAACTAAAAAAGCCTAGAGCCTAAAGCTTATTGCCTATGGCAAAAAATAAAAAAACACGAACATGCTGAAAGCCTAAAAGCTGAAAGCCTAAAGCAATAAAAAACAATGTTAAAAAACGATCTATTTTTAAAAGCATTAAAAGGAGAAACTGTACAACGTCCACCGGTATGGATGATGCGTCAAGCCGGGAGATATTTACCTGAATTTATTGCACTTCGCGATAAGTATGATTTCTTTACACGTTGTCAAACTCCGGAATTGGCTGCAGAAATCACGGTTCAGCCAATTCGCAGAATTGCTCCGGATGCTGCTATCTTATTCTCTGATATCTTAGTTGTTCCTCAGGCAATGGGAATCGAAGTATTGATGAAAGAAAATTTTGGTCCGTTTTTACCAAATCCAATTCGTACTATGGCGGATGTGCACCGCGTTTATGTACCGGACATTCAGGAAAGCCTTGGTTACGTAATGGATGCTATTAAATTAACAAAAGAAATGCTTAACGACGAAGTGCCTTTAATTGGTTTCGCCGGTTCGCCTTGGACTATTTTCTGCTATGCTGTAGAAGGAAAAGGTTCTAAAAGTTTTGATACTGCAAAAGGATTTTGTTTTTCTAACCCTGCAGCAGCACATACCTTATTACAAAAAATCACAGATACTACTATTTTATACTTAAAAGAAAAAGTAAAAGCGGGTGTTGATGCCGTTCAGATTTTTGATTCTTGGGGCGGAATGCTTTCTCCGGTAGACTATCAGGAATTTTCATGGAAATACATCAACCAAATCGTTGAAGCTTTAGCTGATCATGCTCCGGTTATCGTTTTCGGAAAAGGATGTTGGTTTGCTTTGGGTGAAATGGGTAAAAGCCGTGCGTCTGCACTTGGCGTAGATTGGACATGCTCAGCACGAAATGCTCGTTACTTGTCTGGTGGAAACATAACATTACAAGGAAATTTTGATCCGTCAAGATTACTTTCTCCAATTCCGACCATCAAAAAGATGGTTCATGAAATGATCGACGAATTCGGAAAAGATAAATATATCGTAAATTTAGGTCACGGTATTTTACCAAATATTCCTGTAGATCATGCTAAAGCATTTATTGATGCTGTGAAGGAATACGGGCAATAGTGTCTTGTAACTAATTAGATATTCGGCGAGGTTTAAAAAAACCTTGCCGGAAAAACAAATAAAAATGCTAAACAAGGGCTTAAGAGACGAAGAAAGCATAAGAATAGAAAACACGCTACGCACTTTGCATGCGCTTATTTTTGTGCCTAAATTTTGGAATGCCGAAGATACTGGTCTTATAGACGAACAACTCAAAGCATTTGGTTTAAGCTTACAGAGAACAATTGAAATACCAGAAGAGGAACTGATCATTTTATTACAGCGATGTCATCTTGACTGGAATCAGCAAGAGCAATTTGCTGATATTTTAATGGGCTTATCGCAAGAGAACCAATTTAATTTTATCGGAAAGGCGCTTGCCATTTATCAGTACATTCAACAGGAAAGCAAAGTTTTTTCGTTTGGAATCAATACTAAAATTGCTTCGGCTAAAAACAAATAAGCAATGGACTTTACTGATCTAAAAATAGAAACGATTGCTGGTATACTTCCCGAAGAGTTTTACAAGCTTATCGACAAAAACAGAACCCATATAGAGAAAACATTTCCGGTTACTTTAGCGAACTGTTCCGATTTTGATAAAACAAAACAATTTATCGCTATCAATCGGGATAAAGAAAACAATAAAGAAGGCTACTTTTTTTATGCCCGCAATACAAAAACGAATGCTTTAATTGGATATCTGTGTGTAAAAAGTATCGATAACAGGATTTCAAAATGTGAGTTGGGTTATTTTATTGATGAAGATTATCAGGGAAAAGGAATAACTTCTAAAATAGTCTCAGAAACGTTAGCCTTTTGTTTCCATACCCTAAAAATGAACAAGGTTTTTATCTGCACTTCAAAAATTAATAAAGCAAGTCAGCAAGTTGCCCTTAAACATCATTTTAAACAAGAAGGCATATTGCGTGAAGAATTTAAAAGCAGTGAAGGTACCTTAGAAGACATTGTTTACTTCGGATTACTCAAATCAGAATACATTACTCATGAAAGATAAATTTTACGCATACATACAAAAATTACAAGACCAGATTTGTGCTGGATTAGAAGCTGTTGACGGTACTACAAAATTTAGAGAAGACCTTTGGGAACGTCCTGAAGGTGGTGGCGGAAGAACACGCGTTATTGAAAACGGAAATGTATTCGAAAAAGGCGGTGTAAACATCTCTAGTGTTCATGGTAAACTGCCGGAAGCTATGCAAAAAATGTTTGGCGTTGCCGAAGCGGACTTTTTTGCCTGCGGATTAAGTTTGGTATTACATCCTAAAAACCCTATGGTTCCTACTGTTCATGCCAATTGGCGTTATTTTGAAATGTATGACGAAACGGGAAAAGTTATCGAGCAATGGTTTGGCGGCGGACAAGATTTAACGCCTTATTATTTGTTTGAAGAAGATGCAAAGCACTTTCATCAGACTTGTAAAACAGCTTGCGACAACCATAATCCCGATTTTTATTCGAAATATAAAAAACAATGTGATTCTTACTTCTGGAATGCACACCGAAACGAAGCCCGCGGAATTGGCGGTTTGTTTTTTGATTACTGCAAAGCAAATGAGACAATGGCAATGGAGGACTGGTATAACTTTGTAACTGAAGTTGGTGATAGTTTCTTAGAAGCTTATGTTCCGATTGTTGAAAAACGAAAAAATCTAGAATACACAGAAGCTAACAGAACATGGCAGGAAATCCGCCGTGGTCGCTATGTTGAGTTTAATTTGGTTCATGACAAAGGCACTTTGTTTGGATTAAAAACCAACGGACGAATTGAAAGTATTTTAATGAGTTTACCTCCTCATGTGCAATGGGTTTATGATCATCATGCAGAAGCAGGAAGTCATGAGCAAAAACTAGTGCAAGTATTGGAGCATCCTATTGACTGGCTATAATCTTATGGTTTTATTAATGTAAGCCTTTTATATGTTTTTTTTGTAAATTTATTTTTTGTAAAATTTTATCAATTTGATGATTTTTTATACATGTAATAAATTCGCTAAAAATAATACATAGAAATGACGCTAAAGCTACTTTTTATAATGCTCTTTGTAAACATTTTAAGCAGTTTTGCTCAAAATGATTCTATTTCAAATTCTATCGTTAAGGATTATAATGATAAAGTAACGGTGACTGTTTATAATTTAAAGACTTCTAATGACTTTGTAATTATTTCAGGACAAGGAGCAAACGAACAATATTTTAACCTTACCCCAAACTATAAATCACAATTGGGTATAAGTCTGGCGTACCAGTTTATTGATGTTAGTTTTAGTTTTGCACCAAAATTTTTTCCAGGAAATAAAGATAATGCCGATTCAAAATTAATGAGTTTTAATTACAATCTTTTTCTAAAAAAATGGGTTCAATCTTTTACATATATCCATCAAAAAGGATTTTCTATCGATGAAAGTGATTTCAGTTTTCCGCTTCCGGATATGCGTACCACAAAAATAGGCACAACAACTTCCTATGTTTTTAACGATAATTTTTCGTACAAAACAGTTTTAAATCAAAATGCATGGCAACGAAAAAGTTCCGGCAGTTTTATCCCTAAATTTTCGTTTTATTATACTCATCTTAATTTTGGTTCTGATTTCGATAATTCAAACGGCAACATGTATCTTTTTTCAATAGCGCCCTCGTATTACTATAATTTTGTAATTAGAGATCACTTTTTAATTGGACCAGGTGTTGGATTTGGTGCGGGAATTAACATTCTGGACAAAGATGTTTATGCTTTATACCAATTTGACTTTAATTTAAAACTGGGCTACAATCGCGACAATTTCTTTGCTTTTTTGCATTCTACTGCGATAAGTTTTATTCAGAATGATAATGCTGAAGCCCGCCTTGATGACTCGATAACTTCTTTTAACATTAGTGTTGGTTACCGGTTTGATGCCCCTAAAAAAGTAAAAAAAATCTATGATAGAGTTCATGAAAAAACGGGACTTTAGTTATAAAAAAAATCCTCAGGAATAAAAACATTCTGAGGATTTACTATTTATAAACTTTTCTACTTTTTACTTACTTCCTGTACTAAATCAAGTGTTTGCAAAATGATATTTTTATCTGATTTTGATGAATTTAACTTAAAACTAAAAATCAATTTATTATCAATCAGCTTTTTAGGGGATTCAATCGTAATAGCATGAAACTGATTGGCTACTTTTTCCATCTTTTCTGAATTAGTTCCTGTCGTTTTACCTTCATTTTTGTACAGGGTTGCAAGTTCTGCCAAATTCAATTTTGCCGACATATAATTTTTCTTCAATGCTTTTTTTGTATCGCTTACAAAAGATCCTTTTCCACCGCCAAAATAATCCAGTGTGTTGGATACAACCACTACATCTTTATCTTTTTTAATGAAAATAGTTCCGTACTCTTCTGTTCCAAAAATCTTGTAATAATCAGCTTGCTGAATCAATACCCCTTTACGAATACCTAATTGTATCAATTTATCTCCAAATGTTGGATGCGTAGAGGTAAAAACTGCTGAAAATAAAGGAATGGTCTTCTTTATTTTTTTCTCTGTTTCTATTTCTTCATAATTCTCTCCGTATTCATATGATTTTGTCATGACTTCAACTTGCTTCGTTCCGTATACAAACATGTCTAAATCCCCATCAAAAAGGGTCGATGTAGCTTCTTCATCAACAATCGTCGAAATCAAATCGGTTACAAGCAATATATCTTCTTTAACTAATTTCGGATTCTGAAACAGGGATGCGGTTAGAGATGGAAAAGTTTCTAATGCTGCTTTAGTATTCAAATGATACGACATATAACCTAATGGCTTTTGAGCAGGAAAGTAGTTAAAGATATTTTTGTTTGCTTTTCTATTAGTGACTTTTTGAATCGCAGCTGCCATATCCGGAGAATATTCAATTACTTCCTCAACTCTTGCATTATCGTTATCAAAATAAAAATCTAAACCAATTCCTTTAATCATATTACCAATATTTTTCTCTACCGGCATATACTTATTGTAGGCACTAAACTGCGAAAATGTATTGTATGCTGAACTTAGGCTGGACATTACAGAACTGTAATTGACCCATGACGAAATATCTGCAGTCTCATTTATCTTGTTTGAATTTGGAAGTGTAAAACCATTTTCGAACATTGTTTTTAGATATAGTTTTTGTTTTTCAGCAAGCATAATATCCAAATCAGCCTGTTCTTTCTGATACTCAACATTTGATCCTTCATATTCAGAGTCATCTATTATTGGAGATTCGCCGTATGGTGCTGGTGCCTCTTCTGTTATACTATCATTTTGCTGATCATATTCTTCATTATTTTCTTCTTCATATTCCTGATAAGGCTCTGTAACCGAAATAGAATCCTGCGATGTTAATGGAAATGTTTTTAGCTTTTTAGTATATTCAAAAATTACAAGATAGTTTTCATTCCAAGCAAAAGATTTTTTTTCTCCTCTTGGTGTATACACC
>Ga0247817_10001009_pt1 | contig 14967 bp, 9 predicted proteins | sample UWRJL212509R1_FD_178010 | JGI IMG/M metagenome (GOLD analysis project Ga0247817, IMG submission 178010) | Plant litter microbial communities from Arlington Agricultural Research Station in Wisconsin, United States - UWRJ-L212-509R-1 | ecosystem: Environmental > Terrestrial > Plant litter >... | reverse complement strand
TTTTATTTCGATTCTCCATCCCTGATCGTCTACTAAATGCAAATGTAAAACGTTCATTTTATGCATTGCCAGACGGTCTATAGTTTGCATCACATAGTTTTTATCAAAAAAGTGACGTGATAAATCGAGCATTAAACCTCTCCATTGAAAACGGGGCTGATCGTTGATCGTTACGCTTGGAATTTCCCATTTTGCATGAGGTACTAAACTTGGGCTCTCAATAGCTTCCGGTAATAATTGACGAATACTTTCTAAGGCATAAATAAAACCTGCATTTCCTTTTGCGGTAATCGTAATTATTTTTGTATTAACATCTAAAACGTAGGCTTCTTTAGCAAGATTTGCATCTGTTTTAAACTGTATAAAATTAGATAGCGGAGCTTTAGCCGAAATTTCCGGACGAAACCCTGCAGCTTTTTCCAACTTGCTGATCAAAGCCTCTGAAATTTCTTTTTGAGAATCGTTTGCTGCAACAAAAATAGTATTTTTAGAAAACTCAAATGCTCCTAAATTAATGACAACCTGTAACGGCTTCGGAATAATTTTTATATCTTTTTCGGTGTATACTTTTTGGCTGTAACCTAAGTTAAAAGCCGTCAGAAAAAGTACAACAAGGAATGGTTTTAAGATCTTCATATTCTATTATTTTAAAGATGGTGTAATTTTAAATTGATACTGATAGGACTTCTCTCTTAGCAGGTATTGTTCCATTGGCCATGCTTGCCAGCTGTCTATACCTCCTACACCCATTTGTTTTGAATCAATTTTAAAACTCGTTAAATCTCTTTCTTTAAGTTCTGCGGCATGACGTTGGTCTTTTTTCAAACCATCATCTAAATCTTCGTTTAAAAAGTGTAATGCTGTAATAGCCAACTCTTCATCAGAGGTTACCGTAATTTTTATAGTATTATTGGCTAATTCTGCCCATCTTATCGCCGTTTTATTTCCGGTTTCCTGCGGACGGATATAAGGATAATATTGCTCTGTTACGGTTTGATTATAAACTCCAATTTGTGCGCTGTAGTTTCTGTCTACATAATTTTCATGCGGACCTTTTCCGTAATAACGCAATGCACTGAAATCTTTCGGTACAATTATTTCCATACCAAACCTTGGCAAAATTGGTGTTTCTTTATTTTTATCAATAGTCAATTGCTCTTTTACGGCTAATTCTCCGTTACTGTTGATTTCATAATTCAGGATCAGTTGTGCTGCTACCTGAGACAATGAATATGTTGCTTTTACTAAAGCTTTATTGTCTTTTGTAACACTGTATGTCCAGCTTACCAATGTTGGATTTTCTGTTGCCTCTTTCCATGCTACTAATTTCTCCTGAAGCAAAGCTCCAAAATCATTATCGTTTGGTGCTCTCCAAAAATTAGGTCGCAATTGGTAACCGTCTTTTAAAACGGTTTGGTTATCGAAGGAATATCCGTTAATAAAACCTGTTTTTTTATCGAAAGTTATAGTAGTTTTATCGCTTTTAAATACGGTACTTTCTGGCTTTTTCTCCACTAGAATTTTTGCTGCACCAACTACTTTTATATCATTTTTCCACTCTCCTTTTAGCGCAAGCTGATCTGTTGCAATCTGAAAACCTTTTGGTAAAAAAGGCTCGTCTTCTTTAATATGATACGTAACTACAATAAAAGCTTCTTTAAATTCTTTTCCTTCTAAATTAACCGGAAGCTGGTACGATTTGTATTCGTTTGATTTTAGATCCAAATTATCAATAGTTCCTGCTGCATCATCATTTCCGTCTAAAACTAATTTCCAGCGTAAACTTACATTGCTTAAATCTTTAAATGAAAATTCATTGTAAATTTTAATCGTTGCTGTAGCAGCGTTGTCCCATGTCGTATGGATATCCTGATATACATTTCGAACTTCGAACGCATGCGGATTTGGTTCTCTTTCTACCGTAAAAACGCCGTTATTTACAAAGTTGTTATCACTTTTTACATCTTTAGGTCCAAAATCACCCCCATAAGCCAAAATACGAGTTCCGTCCGGTAATGTTTTATACATCGACTGATCTATCATATCCCAAATAAAACCACCTTGAAAATTAGGATACTTCCTGATTACGTCCCAGTAATCTTTAAAATTCCCCATTGAATTTCCCATAGCGTGTGCATATTCGCATTGAATATACGGTCGATCCGGATTTGGATTCGCTAAAATATATTCTTCCATTTTATTAGGAGAACTATACATTGGGTCAATAATATCAGAGTTCCATTCGTATTTCAAATCTTTTCCATCCCATGCTCCTGCGGTTGCTCTTTCGTATTGAATAGGTCTTGATTTATCGCGGTTTTTTATCCATAAATAACCTCTGTAAAAATTGTAACCGTTTCCTGCTTCATTCCCCATACTCCAGATAATAATCGAAGTGTGGTTTTTATCTCTTTCTATCATACGCTGCATACGTTGTAGGTGTGCCAATTCCCAATCTGGTTTATTACCCAGTGTTTTGGTAATATCATACCCCATACCGTGCGATTCTATGTTCGCTTCATCAACAACATAAATTCCGTATTTATCACACAATTCATAAAAATATTCATCGTTTGGATAATGAGACATACGAACGGCGTTGATATTAAATTCTTTCATAACTTTAATATCTTGTTCCATTCTGGCTCTTGAAATGGTTTGTCCCGTAACAGGATCTGTTTCATGACGATTTACTCCTTTTATGTAAATTGCCTTTCCATTTACTAAAAGTTGTCCGCCTTTAATCTCTACTTTTCTAAAACCAACTTTTTGACTGATTACTTCAATTATATTTCCTTTTTTATCTTTTAAAAGAAAATTTACCTGATACAAATTCGGAATCTCGGCACTCCATTTTTTAGGATTCGTTACCGAAAATTCAAAAGTTTGCTTGTCTGAAGTAGCGCTAATAGTTTTTGATGCAACAGTTGTTTCACCATCTTTTAGCTGTACTTCTAAAGTATAATTGTCTTTTTTATCTAAATCTGAAAATTCAGTTGTTATTTTTAGAGTTCCGTTTACATAGGCAGCATCTAAATCCGGCGTAATTTCATAATCTTTTAGATGTGCTTTGTTTCTGGCAATTAAATAAGAATCTCTCGTGATTCCGCTCATTCTCCAGAAATCCTGACATTCTAAATAAGAGCCATCACTCCATTTCATTACTTTTAAAACGATACTGTTTTTACCGGTTTTTACATATTTATTCAATTTAAACTCCGACGGTAATTTACCATCTTCGCCATAACCTACATAAACACCATTTACCCAAACCGTAAGATTTGATTTTGCAGTACCTACATGCAAATAAATATCTTTTCCTTCCCAGGATTTATCCAGAGTAATTTCTTTTCTGTAAACTCCTGTCGGATTGTACTTTGTTGGCACGAACGGGGGGTTTGGTGCCATTAAATAATCAAAATCATACGACGTGTTTACATAAACCGGATATCCATAACCATTTACATCCCAGCTTGCCGGAATTTTAAAATTATCCCATCCCGCATCATCAAATGTACTTTTTTCGAAGGCTGCCGGTAAATCATTTGGGCTGGTAACATATTTAAACTTCCATGTTCCGTTTAAATCTAAATAATTTTTAGAAGCTCTCCAGTCATTTTTTGACGCCAGGGTTTCGTTTTCATACACATAATACGAAGCGTGCATGGGTTCTCTGTTTTCTTCATTAATTTTTTCATTCTGCCAAAAAGGAACACCTTCTTGCGCCTGAACACCAATTATTGAAGTGATAAAGGAGGTAATTATGAATATCGTTTTTTTCATTACTTGTTTATTTATTCTTGCCTGCTGTTTTAGTTTTTTATAACTCCGAGAAACATAGTTTAAAAAAATGATTCATTATATGCAGATGATTGTTTTACAAAATCACGAATCGTAGCTTTAAATACTGTGAGAGTTGTTTCTATGTTTCTCTTTGTTACATCAAAGATGCGTATTACAATTTATTTATCCCAGGACATTTTAAATTTAGCATCTTCCATTCTGTGTCCTTTTTCATCATCAGATACAGCATAATTAAATCCAGATCGCAAACTATATCCGGCGTGTTCACCATTTTTATTTAAAGCAATAAAACCCACTTGCAGGTATTCCATATCTTTATGGTTTTTATGCTTGTTGTATATACGTTCTGTAATTTCTTTACAGGCATCGTAAGGCGATTTTCCCTGACGCATTAATTCTACTACCATCGCACTTCCTGCGGTTCTGATTACAGCTTCGCCCAAACCTGTTGCAGCTGCAGCACCTACTTCGTTATCAAGAAAAAGACCCGCGCCGATGATTGGGGAGTCACCGACGCGACCATGCATCTTCCATGCAGCTCCACTTGTTGTGCAGCCACCAGCAAGATTGCCGTCTTCATCTAACATTAGCATGCTTATAGTGTCATGGTTTTCTATATTGATAACCGGCTTGTATTTTGATTCTTCAAGCCATTTCTTCCAGTCTTTCTCCGATTCCGGAGTTAATAAATTTTCTTCTTTAAATCCTTCTGATAAAGCAAATTGCAATGCTCCTTGTCCTGCCAGCATAACGTGTGGCGTGTTTTGAAGTACTTTTTTTGCTACCGAAATGGGATGCATAATACCTTGTAAAAAACAAACTGAACCACAATTGCTGTTATGATCCATGATACAGGCATCTAATGTTACTTTCCCTTCGCGATCCGGATATCCTCCATAACCAACACTGCGAACATTCGGATCTGCTTCGGGGATTTTCATGCCGGCTTCGAGCGCATCTAAAGCCGATTTTCCTGCTTTCAATTGTTTCCATGTTTCCTGATTCGCAGGCAAACCATGGTTCCATGTTGAGATAACAACAGGTTTTTTTTGCTTTTTTAGCGGAATCTCTACTTCCTCTTCATTTGTTTTAGCAAAACTGCTATAGCCTAAAACAGAACTAATTGCAAGCGTTCCTAAGGTTGTTTTTTTTATAAAATCTCTTCTGTTTGACATAAACTTCGTTTTTTATTGAACATTTCCGAAGATAATGTTATTTTCAATACGTATTTCCTTCTTCTAGTTCAAGCTTGTTCTTAAGCTGTCCTTTGTTGATTTTATTGTTTTTAAATTATTGTCAGACAAGGCGTTTCCGTCAAAAAAAGTTACACCTGTTGCACCATTTTCTTTTGCTAACAATATTGCTTCTCTTAATTCTTTATCTGATTTTAATCCCGGAATATAAATTCCTGTATTTATTTTAGTTTGTTTTCCTTCTAAATCAGATACACCTTGTTTTGTAGCATAACCTACCCAATCAATTTCTTCATCATAAAAACTATGATAAATCATGGGGTACACTTCATCAATATTCCACTTATCCCAACGCTGACGTACCATGTGATCTGCCATTTCCGGATAAGGAAATACAGCTGCCGTTAATTTTTTATTGTGTTTATGTGCAATTTTGTAAGCATCATCAACAACAGATTTTATAGCATTCAGTCTAAAGTTTTTCCACTCCATATCAATTGAAGTATTGTGGCTGTCTTTTGGACTTTTATGGTGGATTTTTTCAAACGCTTTAATACATTCATCACAATAACAAAAATCGAACTGAGGCAATTCTACATCCTGAACCAAATTGTATTTTGGCAATAAACTAATTGGCAAAAAGATATCCGGGAAACGAATGTAATCTAAGTGAACACTTTCTACACCCTTTACTTTTGCTAATCCTTCGACTAAACTCAAAACATGATCTCTTGATTCTTTTCTGGTTGGACATAACCATTGGTAATAATCTACATACGGACGATTATCAAAACAAGATTTTCCTTCTTTACTTACCATATACCAATCTGGGTGTTTTAGTGCAAGCGAATCATCAGGTCTGTTCATTGCCATAATCCAGGCATGTACTTTTAAACCTTCTTTTGTAGCAACAGGTACTAATCTTGATAAAAGTTTAGGATCAGTTTTTGTATTGATTAAAACTTCATCAATACCGCCGTCTTTGTATTTTTTAAACTCCTTTGCATAATCATCGTCTGTTCTTTTAGCATCGGCAGTAATCCATACTCCAAATTTAAATGCCGTTTTTTCTTCTTTATTGGTACAAGAAACAATACTTAGCGCCAATAAAAAAAGTAATACTTTAGTTTGATATAATTTTACCATCTTGTTTAATAATTAATGTTTTGTTAGAAAAAGGACTTTTTACCGAAATGTTATATCCTCCTGCATGATTTTCAAGTGTTGGCTTCAAAATTTTATTATCAACACTAATGCTTTCTTTAGTAAGGCTTGTTATTGATTTAGCCCAAACTTTATGCTTTTCAAAATATTGTTTTTGTGCTCTGTACAAACTATACAATTCCCATCTTACTTTTTCTTCTTGTGGAATTGTAAAACTGTCCTTTCCTTCTTTCGAAGAGAAATAAACGTAACCCCACTTCTCCGGTTCATGCATATTGATGACATCCATTGGTGACCAAACCCAATTGTACTCCGGTAAAAATTTTCCATTGGCATCTTTTTTACGTTCGTAACTTCCATTGGTTACTGTATGCTCCCAATTAACTCTCGAAAAATTTACTCTCCAAAATTGGTCAGCAGGTACATTTTGCTCGTTATACGATTTTCTGTAAGCTGCCCACGGAATTGCTATTTCTAATACCCAGCCTTCATCTGTATCGGTTGGATTGTTCAGCGTTCCTTTGATTTTTACTGCAGATTTTAAACCTGTAATATTCCAGTCATTCAAAACTACATTGTCATTCTCTCTATAAGGTTTTGATAAAAATAGATCCCAAGCAGTGTTTAAGGCGTTTATTTCTAATTCGTAATAGTTAAAAGTATCACTGTCAGGATCTATAAAGACTTCAAAATCATTGTTATAAAAAATAATAGTATCGCGTTGTTTTAGATTTGCCCAAACGTGTGGCTCTTCCATTTTTGCCAAAATGTAAAAATTGGTTTCATCCCAAAGCATTTTAACCTTTGTTCCATATTTTGGTTTTACGTCAGTGGATATATCTTCAAAAAGATCTGTCCACGCTACTTTATTCCAGGAAGCATCGGCATCGTCTCCGTCAATTGTAATTGGAGTTGCGGTTTTTGCAGCCACATACGTTTTAGGCGTAAGTTTACTTTTCGATTGTGAAAATCCCACTATCGAAACCAATCCTAAAACAACTGTGAACCATTGATTTTTTAAACGCATGATTTTTCTATAAACTATTATCTTTTGTAAACTGAATTACTTCACTTAATTTTCCAAATGCCATTGCAACAACGGTATCTGCTGCACCGTAATAAACGGCTAATTTATCTTCTTTCTCATCGTGTAAAGCTGCACATGGGAAAACAACGTTTCCTACATCACCTACCTGCTCATAAATTTCTGCTGGTCCTAATAGATAAGGCTGTGTTCTGTATTTTACTTTATCCGGTGCATCTGTATCTAAAATAGCGGCTCCCATTGCATAACGGAATCCGTTGCAGGTATTGATAACACCGTGGTATAACATTAACCATCCATCCTTTGTCAAAATTGGAATTGGTCCTGCTCCTACTTTAGTACATTGCCAGGCACTTTGCTCAAACGGACTTGGTTTCATTACCAAACGGTGCTCTCCCCAATATTTCATATCCGGGCTGTAACTAATCCAGATATCACCAAAAGGCGTGTGTCCGTTATCACTTGGACGGCTTAACATAGCGTATTTCCCGTTTATTTTTTGTGGAAACAAAACACCATTTCTGTTGAAAGGAAGGAATGCATTCTCACATTGAAAAAATTCTTTAAAATCAAATGTATACCCAATTCCGATTGTTGGACCGTTGTAACCGTTACACCATGTAATCCAGTAACGATCTTCGATGAAAACCACACGAGGATCATACTTATAAGCCGATTCGATCATTTCAGTATTACCGGATTGCATTACAATTGGCTCATGATTGATATCCCAATCGATTCCATTTTTACTGAAACCAGCAAAAATATTCATCTGAACTGCTTTGTTATCACATCTGAAAACACCTGCATATCCATCTTCAAAAGGAACAACAGCGCTGTTGAAAATACTGTTTGATGATGGTATAGCATAACGATCAATTATTGGATTATTAGAATATCTCCACATTACGTCGTTACTGTTTTCGGGTCTGTCTTGCCAAGGAATTGTACTCATTATTTTTTATGTTTAATCGTTTATTGTTTGTTTTTTGCCGTTAAATCGTTTAACTGTTGAACTGTTTAATCGATTTTTTGTTGAATTGTTTTTTGTTTAATAATAAAATCTTTCAATCTAATAATCCAAAAATCTAAAGATCTAACTATCTCATAATCTAAAGATCTAAAAAAATCAATCCTCAATTCTCCTCACTTTATCAAGCCATGTGAATTTAAGAATTGTTGTTGTAACTAAAAATACTATTAATGCTGTAATTGCTTTTGGATAATCTCTGATGATGAAGAATATTGGCAGCAAAATCATACTTGATTGCCATATAATTCCGATTACGCAATTTAGCATATCTTTATAAAAATCGTTGTTTTTTTCGAACGCTTGATCTTCTGCTTTTAATGTTTTGTAAACCGGATTCCACCAGCCCCAAGGTCTTACGTTGGTGTAAAATGATCGTAGTACTTCCATATCAGTTGGTTTGCTTAGGAATGTACCTAAAAGACAACCCAAAATAGAGAAACCAAATATTACCGGAAACAAATAGATTGCCTGTACTTCTGATAAATCATATAAAAATGATCCCGGCGCAAAATTTCCTTTGTTTTGTCCTAAAATGAATTGGAAAGACGCTACTATTAATCCAGCAAACATTCCCCAGAAATACCCCCAGCCGTTAAATCTCCACCAAATCCATTTTAAAAAGTTGGCTGCAACATAACCTCCGTATAAGGCACTTGTAATCCATAAAGTTAAGGAATTGATCGAATCAGCAAAGAATCCCATAAAAACTCCCAAACCAACTACAAGGAAAGAAGAAATCTGACTTACCTTAATATAATGCTCATTTGTTGCTACCGGTTTGAAGTATTTTTTATAAATATCATTTACAATATAAGCTGGTCCTGCATTTACAAAGGCAGAGAATCCAGACATAAACGCTGCTAATAAACCTGCTAATAAAATTCCTTTTATCCCAACAGGAATATACAGGTTAACTACTTTTGGCATAAGCAATTCTAAGTCTGCTCCTGTTAAAGCTGCATTAGCATTTAGTTCCGGTGCCAGATTTACCAATGCAATCACTACAATTCCGGTGATTAATAAGTATCTTGGAATAAACAAAATCAAATTGGTAAAACCACTCATGTAGGCGGCTTCTTTTACCGATTTCGTAGAAAGAACTCTTTGTAAATCATAGCTTGGTGTTGGTCCTGCAACGCTGGCAAAAAAACCTTTGAATAAAGTCATTCCGATAAAAGCACCAAACATTTTATAACCTTCTGAATCTATCAGCCTGTTGAAATTTTGAAACTTGTCGCTCCACTGCGTCTCGAACTGCCAGCTAAAGAAAACGTTCTTCCATTCTTCTGTAATGACTGAATTAATCTGAAGATCAGTGTAATTAATAAAAGCGTAACCTGCGATTAATACACCAGCAATAATCATAATTAAGTATTGCACCACTTCTGTCGCTACTACAGAAAACATTCCGCCTTTAACGGTATAAATTGTCGTTAAAAATATGATTATCAATGCATAAGAACGCTCTGATGTTAGTACAATTAGATCTCCGTAATGAAGGGTTAAATCCCAAGGAAGAATAATCGTTACAAATTTTCCAATTCCTTCAAAAAAGTAGGCAATAAAACCAATCGTTGAAATAATAGCAAAAATAGCTACAATAATATGAGACGCTTTTCCCGCCCTGTCGCTTCCAAAACGTGTTAAAATCCACTCAGAACCCGTCATTACTTTTGATCGTCTGATCCAAACCGCCAGGAACATCATAACAAAAATCTGATTCCAGATAGGCCAAAGCCACATAAACATAAAGCTTTTTACACCATATAAAAACAGTACCCCAATCATCCAGGAAGTTCCTGAAACATCAAACATTCCTGATCCGTTGCTCAATCCTAAAAAATACCATTTGATTGTTTTTCCACCAAGAAAATAATCATCCAGTCCTTTTGATGCTTTTCTGGAAATCCAGATTCCTATTCCTACTGAGAGGAGAATATAGGCTACGATTATCGATACGTCAATTATATCCATTAATTTATATTTATTTGTTAGTTAGTTACTTTTTTCAATTAGTTGTTGGTTTACGGTTTGTAGTTTATAGTTCCTTGTGAACATTATAAACTGAATACTGCAAACTTGCTTACTTCTTTACACCCCAGTTTTTATTTGGTGTTGCGCCCATTACAAAATGTAATGTTCCGCCCTGCATAATTTGCTGATGCGTGATTACTGTTTCATTAAAAGGAACCCCGTTTAATGTTGCTGATTGTATGTAAAAGTTTTTATCTGAAACATTTTCTGCTTCAATTACAAACGCTTTTCCTTTTTCAAGATTGATGGTTGATTTTTCAAAAATCGGACTTCCAATTTCATATTCTCCAGATGCCGGATTCATAGGATATAATCCCATTGAACTAAAGACATACCAAGCCGACATTTGACCGCAATCTTCGTTTCCGCTTAATCCGTTTGGCGTGGTATTGTATTGTGTATCTAAGATATGACGTACCCAATATTGTGTTCTCCAAGGTTGTGCCGCATGATTAAACATGTAAGCAATATGGTGACTTGGTTCGTTACCATGAGCGTACTGACCAATTAATCCTGAGATATCTGCTGAAACATTATTTCCTGTAATTTCCGAGCTTTCTGTAAACAGCTGTTCTAAACGTTTTGTAAAGACTTCGTTGCTTCCGTGCAGTTTAATAAAATTATCTACATTATGAGGAACAAACCAGCTATGTTGCCAGGCATTTCCTTCTGTATAATCAGTATGTTCTCTGTGATTAGAATGCTTAGGATCAAAAGGTTCGTTCCATGATTTTTTATCATCTGATTTTCCTCTCATAAATCCGCTTGCAGAATCAAATAAATACTCATACGCTTTAGAACGTTTTAAGAAAAATTCGTAATCCTCATTTTTACCTAATGCTTTTGCCATTTGTGCCACACACCAATCGTCGTAAGCATATTCTAAGGTAATAGTAACCGATTCATCAAGTAAATTATATGGAATATAACCATATTGTTTGTAGAAGTTTAATCCGCGTTCGTCCTGCATCATGGTTGCTTTCATTGCTTCAAAAGCCTTTTGAGCATCAAAACCTTTGATTCCTTTTTGGTAGGCATCTAAAATTACAGGAATCGAATGATACCCTGTCATTGTATTGGTTTCATTGGCATAAAGTGTCCAAACCGGTAATATTTTTTTAGTATCGTAATACGCCAGCATTGAATTTACTAAATCTGAAACTCTGTCTGGTGCTACGATCGTCAGCAAAGGATTCTCTGCTCTAAAAGTATCCCATAAGGATAAGGTAGAATACGCTGTATAATTTTTTGCTTTTACAATGTCATTGTTCTCTTTTCTAAATTCTCCGTTTTTATCGCTATACGTTACAGGCGCTAATTGCGCATGATACATCGCCGTGTAGAATATTGTTTTTAAAGAATCAACAGGAGTTTCAACTGTAATTTTGCTTAATGCTTTATTCCAGGTATTGCCGGCTTTGCTCTTTTCTTTTTCAAAACTAAAATTGCCTGATTCTAAATTTCCTTTAGCATTTGCAACACTTACAGATGATAGAGCTACTTTTATCAGAAGCTCTTCATTATTATTAGCATCAAAAAACAATTGAGCTGCAGTAGTATCTCCATTTGCCGTGTTGCCTGTGATTACTTTTTTATCTGCCAATAAAATAGATTCTGCAATAGGTTTTGAAAACTTAGCTACAAAAAATACTTTTTGATTTTTTGCCCAGCCTGTACTATAACGGTAACCACTAATAGTGTAAGAATCTTCTACTTTTAATTCTGTTTTTAAAGCTTTATCCCAATTGATAGCAAAACCAAGATCGATCACAACAGATTGCTGATCGTTTTTGGTAAACGTATATTTATGAAAAGCTGTTCGTAAGGAAGAGGTTAACTCTACATTGATCTTAGGATCCTCAAGATAAACCTGGTAATAACCCGGTGTTGTTTTTTCGTTAGCATGACTGTAAGTTGATTTATAAGGTAATTGATCTCGTGAAGTTGTGGGTATTGTTAAATCAAGTTTTTTATTGACTGGCATGAACAAAATGTCTGCTAAATCACCAATTCCTGTTCCGCTTAGGTGTAAATGACTGAAACCCGCAACGATATTGTCTGAATAATGGTAACCTGAACACCAATCCCAATTCGAAATGCCATTGTCTGGACTTACCTGAAGCATTCCGAAAGGAACTGTAGCTCCCGGATATGTATGTCCGTGACCACCTGTCCCAATAAAAGGATTTACATGATCGATAAAAAGTATGTCTTGTTTGTTATTTTTGTTTACATTTATTTTGCAACTTGTAACTAAAATTCCAAATAAAACTAGCAGCGTAAAATTCCTCATATAAATTAATCTTAATTTAATTTTAAATTTAAACAAAAGTGTTTTTTATTAAAACTAATTTAGACGGACGACACATAAACTTAGATAAACATCAAAAAAAGTCATAAAACTTAAAACATATCATGATTTTAAATTCCAGCAAATTTTATCGCATTCAATTACAATATCACATTATATTTTGGTTAACCTATTTTATCTTCAATACTTTTAGATGGGGAAGCTACTTTAATGATTACGTTTATTCGTTAAAAACAAACTTATTAGGATTCCCTATTCACATGGCATTGTGTTATTTGAACATTCTTATCCTCATGCCCAATTTAATTTATCGTAAAAAATACTTTCAATATGTAATTTCTATTTTATGTGCCATATTTATTATGGTAGTCGTAAAATTTAATATTACCTATTTTTTCATCACAGAAGATGTTTGGCCGGAAGGTCCTGAAATTATCAATAAGTTAACACTCAACTATACTATTGATATGATGATGGGTGAACTTTACGTAATGACGTTTGTTACCGCAATTAAGATTACGTTTGATTTCCTGAAAGAACAAAAAAGAGTTACGGATCTGGAAAAATCACAATTAGAAACGGAATTACTATTTCTAAAATCGCAAATATCTCCTCATTTCTTTTTTAATACACTTAACAACATCTATTCTTTATCGGTTGAAAAATCGAATAAGACTCCAAAAATTGTTTTGAAACTTTCGGAGTTAATGCGCTACATGTTGTACGACACAAAAAACACGAAACAAAGTTTAGAAAACGAAATACTCTGCATTCAAAATTATCTGGATTTAGAACGCATCCGAAATGATGACAGACTGGAAATAAACATGTCAATTTCAGGTGATATTCACGACAAGGAAATTAGCCCCATTATATTGCTTACCTTTATTGAAAATGCCTTTAAACATGGCGTAAATAAAAACACGGGAAAGGTTACAATAAATATTAATTTTAAAGTGAAAGAAAACTACTTATATTTTACAATATCTAACCCGATGCCAGAAATTACGGAACATACGGACAATTTTAACAAGTCTAGTGGCATTGGCATAGAGAACGTTAAAAAAAGACTTGAACTAGGATATAATAAAAATGACTATAAGCTTTCATTTAAAAATAAAAAGAATATTTTTGTCGTAAAGCTAGTAATTAAAGTCGCTTGATACTATTTTCTTTCTTTTTTTAGAAATTAATTATTGCTAGTGAATTTTTTATGGATTAATACTGAAGAGAATGAAAATAAAATGTTTGATTATCGATGATGAGCCATTAGCAATCAATGTTATTAAAAGCTACTTGGAAGTGGTTGAAAATTTTGAATTAGTCAACACTTTCAGCAATCCTATTGAAGGTTTAAATTTTTTAAAAAACAATAAGGTCGATGTAGTTTTTCTGGACATTAATATGCCAGTTCTGGACGGAATTAATTTCATTAAAAGTTTAGAGAATCCACCTCTTCTTGTTATTACGAGCGCTTATAGCCAGTTTGCTATCGAAACCTACGAATTGGATGTTTTAGATTATCTGGTAAAACCAATTGAGTTTCCAAGATTAATGAAAACCCTAAATAAGGTAAGCAAAAGGCTTGAAAACAAAAGTAATCTTCCTCAGGAAAGCAATCCCGAAAGTCCTTTTATCTTCGTTAAGATCGATAAAAAGAGAATGAAGAAAATCTTTTTTAATGAAATATTGGTAATCGAAAGCTTAAAAGATTATTTAAAAATAAACACACTAACCGGTAAATATATTATTCACAGCACCTTATCTGACTTTACCGATTTATTACCCGAAAGAAATTTTTTAAGAATACACAGATCCTACACCATCGCGATCGATAAAATTGACGCGGTTGAAGGAAACAGTATTGAAATTGAAGGCCTTAGATATGTAATTGGCCGATCTTATATCGACCATGTAAAACAACGAATTCTAAATTCTTCGCTTTAAAGAGTTTTTAAAAGTTTTTGTTTTTCGAAAATATTAATGTCAATATTGTATTGTTTTTATGTTACGCGGATGACACTGATTCGCTACGCGAAAACGCAGATTTACGCGGATTTTCTATATTCATTTTCTATATTCATTTTCTACATTCATTTTCTTAATTCTTTTTTAGGATTTGTTTATCATTTCCTGCAAGGTTTTCAAAACCTTGTAGGTATCAGTAGGATTGCAATATAAAAACTCCTTAAGATTTCAATAAACAGTAATTTAAATATCAATAACACCTACAAGGTTTTGAAAACCTTGCAGGAGGGCTTACCTAAATATTTGATTCTATTTTTTACACTATCAACTTATATTTTTTTTTACAAAAAAAAATGCAACCTAAAAGGTTGCATTTTCAAACATACAGGTAACTAACCAAAATAAATTATTAACA
>Ga0247817_10001008_pt1 | contig 14970 bp, 6 predicted proteins | sample UWRJL212509R1_FD_178010 | JGI IMG/M metagenome (GOLD analysis project Ga0247817, IMG submission 178010) | Plant litter microbial communities from Arlington Agricultural Research Station in Wisconsin, United States - UWRJ-L212-509R-1 | ecosystem: Environmental > Terrestrial > Plant litter >... | reverse complement strand
AGCTGAAGAGATGCGGCTCGCCACCGCGCCCCGCTTGGCGACTAAATAGGTGTGTCGCACAACACCACCTTTCTAGGAGCCCGCCGTGTCACACCACCCGACAGGAGCACACATGCCATTGCCCGACAGGCGGGGAAATCACCAATGAAGTCAACCGACCCCGCTTGCGTGTCTGCCTTGAAAATGCCTCTCCAACAGGATCTAAAGGAAGCGTTTGGCTAACGTGCGTCACACTCCTCTCTTGAACCCTTTTGTCGATCCAGCGAAAAGCCTTATCCACTTGTTTAGCAAGCTGCCCATCTTATAATCTTTTTACCTCTAAAACGCATTGGGCACTCACCATGGCCGAGACGACATCATTGGTGGCCGATTACGTCTTGATGGAGAAACTGAGAGCTTTCCTACGCGCGACCTTCGGGCAGGGCAACTATGTTATCGACGTCCGTTTTAACCCGATGCTACCGCTATCACTTATCAGTTGTACTAAAACAGCTTCAGATTGGGGATGACTATGTCGAAGTCTCTGCGCCGAGGAAACTTACGGAAGTGTGTTCCCTTGAAACATCAGAATTTACCGCTCGTCTAACTACTCTCTTAGGCTGAGAAGAGTAATGTGACGCTCCGGCAGTGATGCCATATAGTTAGCCTTTTTGTTCTGCTCTTCTCAGTTATAGCAATGCTAAATCGGGCGAGCTGGCTGATAAGGATTGTTCAAATGATAGCTTTGATAAGGTCTGTGTCGGACAGAATGACCTGCATAGGTACCTTCTGCATTGCTTATTCTGCCCCTTTTCTTCTTTTCTTCTGTAAAATTGCCGTGACACCGCAGTCAGCCTCGCTCAACGCGCACCACAGGAGCGCAACACGTGTTGAACAACCCCGCGATTGTCCCTCTACGTTAAGGACACCCAAGGATTTTCTCCAGCTACCTCACCCGACGCTGTAATCTGCCGTTGCCTACGGACAGTGTTTCAGCGTCCTGCCCCTCATCCTGCCTTTAGTTACGTCGAAATCTACACATTCCAAGGCACTCAGGTAGAAGCCTATCTCCACATCAACGTCAGCGAAAGCCCGCTCTGCCATGGCCACAGCACCGAACTCGACGACGACGGCCCGATCAACCCTCGATTCCCTTCGCGTCCAGATCGAAAATAGCCGCGTCGACGGCCTCGATCCTCGCGGATTCGTTCTCCCCAGCAGCCTCTCCACCATTTTCAACTCGACCGCCGTTGCTGCCGCCGTCAGCGAGCTGCGATGCACGGCCGAGGACCGCCTGGGTCTGGCCGACGCCATCCGCCGTGGCGGAATCCCAACCTTTGCTATTCTTGTGGCTATGTCGCAGCCGGACTTGGTCGTCAATTTTCGGAAGAAACGGTGCCTAGATCGCCTGCCGCTTGACGTGGAGACCGCACGACGTGCAGCCGGCGACTTTGGCGCCGAGTTCGTGCGGCGGCAGTGGGAGTTTCTGCCATACCACTTCGGGCTTGAGCAGGATGTTGAATTTGATCAGGAAGTCTTACCTTTCGTGGGGGACCGGGGCCTTCTAGGTTCTGGCGGTTTCGGCGACATTCGAAAGCTAGAGATCCATCCTTGGTTGCAAAATTTTGCTCCGCATGATGTAGGTTATTAGCTCGAGCTACCCCCCAGCCGCTTGACTCGGCCAGCCCACTGATGTTAAACGGCCTCACCCTGCAGAGCCAAACCGTCGTCGTGGCCCGTAAAGAGGTTCGAGAAAAAAAGGGCGAGTCCGAACAAGACCGCCTAGTGCGGTTTATCAACGAGAAACGCTGCTTGCGTCTGATCAACCACCCACCGCACCCCAACATAGCGCCCCTGCTAACATCGTACGCCCAAAATGGCCACTACTACTTTCTCTTCCCCGTGTTCGACATGGATCTCAAGGCCTTCTTCTCGCTGCGGGAACCCCACGGCCAATTCCGCTGGCGCTTTACCTACTTCTCCGCGCTGCGCGGCCTCGCCTCCGCTCTCGCACGCCTCCACGAGGTGCATTTCTGCGCCGATGGCGCCTTCTTCGACGGGATCGGTTACCACCACGACTTACGGCCCGCCAATGTTCTCGTCAGCCGCGAGACCTTCTTCCTCGCAGACTTCGGGATGGGTGGTGTCCGCGAGGGCGAAGAGAACTCGGCAACTCGCTTCAAGGCGCTAGCAGGCGCCTACATCGCACCGGAGTGCATGGACGACGAGTTTAGCCATCGCGTCATCGGCCGAGCCGCTGACGTCTGGGCTTTTGGGTGTCTCCTTACCGAGGTCATGACCTACGCATATCTGGGCGTCGACGGCCTCGATAGGTTTCGGGCCGTGAGGAAACTTCTCCGGCCCGGAGGTGAGGCTAGAGACCCGTTTTTCCACACCGTAGAAGGCGACGTCAAGGCGGCCGTGAGGGAGTGGCTCAACTCCCTCGGCGCAGTGGAACATCAGCCAGCCCTTGGTGCTCCGCTCCGTGCCCTCATCCTCTCCATCTTTACGCCGACCGACCTACGGCCGACCATCTCCCGCGTCGGACTAGCCTTGGCGCACTTGAGCCTGAAAGCGCATTACTTTGCCGTCCTCGAGGCCATGGCCGACGTCGTGGATGGGCCTGGCTCGACGCAGAACGGTGGGCCCTCCATGAAGCTGTGGTTTGAACGCGAACGTTTGCGCGCCTTTGGCAACGTGCTTGGCTTTCTGTCTACCAACGCCGACGATGATGCGACCGAATTTACGGGGCTGCATGGAGACAAGTGCACCAAGACCTTGTTGGACCTGTTTCACAGATTCGCCCAGGTAGTAAGGAGCCAACCACCTGACTCAGACGAAACGCGCGGGAGCGGAATTATCACGCATCAGCCCGTAGCTGATGAAGCCGGGGACGAGCAGAATCTGCTAGAGGCTGACGCCACGCGGCTGGTTCAGAGCCTGTGGGACCTTTTGCCGGAAGCGGGCTCTCGCAAGGCAGAGCGAATTTGGATGTATTCCATGCTGAGCACCACAGAAGATGTCGAGCAGCTGGGCGCTATGGAGAAGGTCCTTGGCTCCCAGTGGCCCATCGCGGCCCAGCAGGGTGCAGCCCTCGCAATGATGAAGATGATCCGGCTTGAGATGCTGCGGGACTCAAGAGCCAAGGATATCGGCGGCCTCGAGATTAAAGATGAGGAAAAGATACCGGTACTCGACAACGAACCCACTTGCGGCCATCAGATGGGCAAGTTGGGAGGTGGCCATCGCGTTCTGGTGGAAAGCATTTTCTATGAACCGACCTGGGAGAGGATTCCGCCGGAAGAACGAGCTGTGATCATGGAGTACAAGGCCAGGGCCTTCAACGCCGAACCCCGACCGCCCAGCCTCCTGCCTCTTCCGCCTTGCCTTGGATTCTACGAGACGGGGAAGGGCGGCGGCCGGCAAGGCTTCTCCTTCGTCTATCGGGTTTCCGAGCCGGCGAAACCACCCGACTCGGCGATGGCTGAAGGTGGCATCACGACGCTTAATCGGCTACTTGTTATTTCGGTGAAGCAGTCCAGAACGGACCAGCATACGAGCCAACCGCTCTTGGGGGACAAGTTTCGGCTAGCCAGCGCGCTGGCCGGGTTTTTAGCCGGGTTTCACGGCATTGGCTGGCTACACGAGAACCTGCACTCCAACAACATTGTCTACTCGGCTCTGCCTGCCGGGGTGGACGAAGCGGGAATCTCTTCCGATTCTAGCAGCATCTTGCCTGAATTTCTGGTGGTCGGGCTGAACAGAAGCCGCCCGGGCAGCGAGGCGTGGCATACTCAAGGGCCCGCCGAAGATGCCGACTTTACTGACTATCGTCATCCGGCGTACCAGCATTCGGGCAGGTTCCGCGTAGGCTATGACTATTACAGCCTCGGCATCGTCCTCTTGGAGATTGGGCTGTGGACGCCGCTCGCTGCCATCGCCCGTCGCAGGGAATACCGTACTCTAACACCCGAGGAGCTGCGCAACACGCTCCTCTCCAGCTACGTGCCACGCTTAGGATACAGGATGGGAAAGCTGTACCAAGAAGCAGTTCGCATTCTCCTTTCGGACGTGCTCGATGAGAATCCCAGCAGGGAGGAAGTGGACCCGAAGGGCGAGCAACAGGCATTTTCGGCCTTTCTGGAACACGTCGTCGACCCGCTGGAGCGGCTGGCTGGTGGAAGTATATAGGTTTTCACAGCTGAGCCATGCCTTGTGTTGGCTTCTACGGCTGCACGATTTATGATTGATGTTGAATCCCACGCATGAAAATGCCCAATCGACTCATTCGCAAAGATCGAGGATGACCTTTGCGTGCTAAGATGATGCGCATGCGAGCCCCGATTCCAGGCCACCCCTGCTTGTCCCAGTTACTCCCCCCCCCTCCTCAGCAAGAATCGTGCCGCTGCCGGTCGACATCAGTCCCCCGTCATCCCCAGCTTCCATGTCAAATCGCAATTCCTTAATTCCTGTCTTTTGAGCAAACTGTGCGGCGGCATCCTCAAGCCTGCTGACCACAGACTCGAGGATAAGATCAGTGGCGCTTCCAGCGACGGACTTCCCGGCGGCGAGGGCATGCTCTGTCTCAGCTACCCAGCCTTGCCGGTCGCAAGCCTTTGCCAGTTCCGTAAGATGGTGGACTACCGTAGCAGGCGCATCTTTCCACGGCTGGCTTATCCTTGCATGTATCCACCTCATACACCGGCGTGTTGCGGGCCGATGCCCCAAGTTAGCGTGGCACACGGCTGCTAGGACTGGCGCTCGCAAGCTGCCCCCCGACTCGGAACCTCGACCCGGCTCACTCACCCCCAATTCCTGGATACCAAAAAGCCGATCCCAATACACGGCCGCTTCTTCGAAGGCTTGAGATAGAGTTAGCCCGCGTCCAATCGTGAACAGCAGGTCGGGCTGATTCACAACGTCCTGGGCAGCGCCACCGATGCCGGCTAGAACCCCGAGATGCTCTTTAGCGACGGCGGCTGATTCCGCCCACCGCCGCTGGCAAGCTAGGGTTGTCGCTAGGTTGCTAAAGGCCGCCAGCGTCTGGCTATGCATGTCGCCGACGGTGCTGCGCAGACCGTTCAAGGCGGCCCTCCCTAGCGCCTCGGCCTCGGTCCACCTCTTCTGCTTGTGGTAGGCGGCCGAGAGGCCGGCGAGCACACTAACCACGACCTGATGCTCGGATCCCAGGTGTTCCTCGGCACGTGGGCGAAGATTTTCGAGAATCGTCACGGACTCCTCGGTGAGGCCGCGCCGTTGCAGTATTGTGGCGTACTGGACCATGGCGCCGACTGCAGGGATGGCGTTATTGACGTCCTTCGCGACGAGCTCCATGACCCTTTCATAGAGTTGTTTCGCGGCATCCAGCCTCCCGAGCCGGTAGTACTGCACTCCCAGGATGGCCAGCTGCTCTATTGTGAGCAGGTGGTCAGGCCTGCGAGATTTCTCGACGGTGCTCAGTAAGCTCTCGTGTACCCACACCGCCGTCTCCAGCTGTCCCTCAAGATCAAGCGCCTCAACGGCAGCCCGCTTTGCTGAGATGCTGGTGGCATGATGCGGCCCAAGAGTCAGCACAGCTTCCTTCTCGGTGGTGAGTGCGAGCTCCAACGCCTCCTCACTGGAGCCGTTGTTGAGCAAGGTTTCCGCGAGCAACGTCTGCTGAAAGAGTCGCGACGGGTGGTCTTTGGTGTCTGGGCTATCTTGGTAGAATTGTAAGTTTTCCCTCAAAATAGCTTCGCTCTCGTCCCTCCGGTACAGTCTCTCGTATAAAATGGCAACCTGTGCTCTCAGGGCCAACCAATCGCGAAGCCCTATCTCAACGCTAGAGTTTTCAACGTTCTCAAGGGCGATGGGCAGCGCTTCCAGGTAGGACTGATTCCATAGCAGTACATCGACAAGGAGACTCTTGACGCGGAGAGTGGAAGCGTGGGACGGGCCGAAGGTTTTCTCCCGGAGAAGCGCCGTCGCTCTGTGCCTACGGGCAGCTTCTTGGAGCATGCCGTCTTCCCAATAACGGACAAGTAACGAGGTACGATGTCCCCTTTGGGAGAGATCGGCAGCAAATACGGCCGGCATATTCTCCGCTCTCATAAACTCTAGAGCCTCTAAAAGATCACTTTGCCCTCGGCCGCTCTTTTGCAGCCACGCATCGGCCTCCTCATCATGGTCGAAATTGATGCCGAATCCGATGGAATGGCAAAGAGCGAGCTGAAACGAAGCATTGCTACGGCAGCTGCTGCAGCTAGCGCTCTCGGCGGTCGCTCGCAGTGATTTAGTAATGCGATCGAGGACTCGGAAGTCGGACAAATCGAGGTGGAAAAAAATGCGCTGAATCTGGAGAGCCCGCGAAAACAGGTCAGCCGGCCATCCCTTCAAAGAGACTTACGGGCGCTTTGGGCGGAGACCCCATACCCGAAAAGCACCGTGCCAGTCTGGCAAGACTGCTCGGATTGGGGTGTTCAAGGAATTGGTATCGCTATAAGGCTTGAAAGTCAGCAAAATACCTATGGAAGAGAGCTTCCCCCCAAATCTGCCTCACTTGTCTCCCTCTGCAGCGGGGATGTGCCTACGTAACGCAGTTGGCTTTGACTGACCTTGATGGAACTTCCGGCTCTCGCAGCAAAAGGATAATCAACTCGCTGATAGACCGAGCTCTTAGATTCGGATCCAAGCACAAAGTCAGGGTGAAGAGTCTCTCTAGCCGAGGTCGATCTGAATCTACGACATCAGCGGATTCGCGAACGAGCCGCAGAGCAGACGGCAAAAGTGAATTGCCGGCCCTCTTGAGCACATGCAGCTTCGCCTTCGTAGCATCATCGCTGGAGAATAAAGCATCCTCCAATGATATATCCTGACCGTTCAGCTCTGTGATAGCTTGGTCTCTAAAGAGAATCCACAAGCACAGGAGGCCAAGGCTGTACATATCCATGGCCTTGGCTTTCTCCAGCGAAAAGCTTCGAGCGTGCCACTCCGGAGCCTCCCAAGGAGGTGACCTCGCGACCATCACATCACCGTCGGAAGCTGATTCGAGGCTTGAGAATCCAAAGTCCGCCACCTTGATCTGCACGTTGTTTGGATCGTCGCCGCTTTGGACCAGGATATTCGCCGGCTTGATGTCCCCGTGGATAACCCCTATTGCAGTGGTTAGGCGCGGTTGGTTTTTAGCGTTCATGAACCGTCTAGCAACAACGGGCTAAGCTGAGACGGCGGAAACCCCGCCAGCGATTTGCGAAGAGAAAAGAGCGTCCGTACCACATCGGTGAAGCATGTGAATGCCTTTGGCAACCTCGGTGAAAATTGATATCAGAGTCTCCACGGCAAGGGGGCCGCAGGCTGAGAGGAAGGTGTGGAGGTTCCCTAAATCGGCTTTGGCGAAGACGAGAACAGGCCAGGCGCCGTCCGAAAGGGGCGAGATTTCGAAACAGACGCCAACAAAATCGACAATGTTTGGGTGTCGGCGAATGTCTGGACAACTCAGGACTGCCATCTCGGCGATCATGGCATCATGCTGCACTCGCCGGAAGACTGCCTCTGATATGTCGTTCCTCGTTACCTGCGGGTTGAAGCGCTTATAGGCGAAAGCCATCTCAGCGTTGAGAGAGGACTGGCTGAGGCGGCCGGTTGATCCATCAAGGCCGAGAGTCGGGAAGCCGGGGTCCCAGACGAGCGGTAGGATAGCAACCTTCAGGACCTCAGCAGCTTGGAGAAAACGAGCCAGATGGTCGTGGCCGTCAGCCTTGTCTGCTGCTTGGGCATCTAAAAGCGAGCCCGGGATCGGGGACCCGTATAAGACGTCAGACGAGTAAAACAATTCCATCGTAGTCAGGGTCCAGCCTTAAGCAAAACAATACTGCTGGCTTCCCCACCTCCCCAGATCCAGGGAGAAGGTGGGAAGGGGAAATCCCTCAACTTTTGTCATGCGTCGATATTCTAACCTGGGACGGCTGGCGACAGCTGTAAACGCATCGACGCCGTTGAGGAGCTGGCCCAAATGTGTCAGGGCAGGATAGTCGAGCGTACGTTACACAAACCCCTCACTTGATGCACCGATTCCTCCGGCCGGCGTCAGAAACGAAGGGAATGGACATTTCCACACCAAGCTCCGGTACGGAAAAGGCAAAAAAAGCACACATCTACCTACCTATTCAGTGCAAGTTACCTATCCTAGAAACATGTCTGAGAAGGACGCGGACATCCCGATTCTCTCGCCCTCACCGTCGCCATACTATGTCTCCGATTTCGACACTCAACGCCAAGATGATATCGACCTTCTCAATTTTATAGCTCTTTCGGCCAGCCTAGGCGTGTCTCTACTTCCTATCACGTGGCAATTTGCCCACGGCCGAGTTGGTATGGGCGCGAGCGGTGACGTGCGCCAGGCGTTGGTGGATGTAGATACCGGCCTGGCGTTCAAGATTGTCAAGGACGTTGATAAAGCCAGTCAGAGGGCCGGGACAATCCTCCGCGTGTTCGCCAACGAGATTGCTGTGATGAGCCGCCCTCACGTCCAGGCGCATCCCCATATCGCTGACTTACTCGGTGTATGCTGGGACATTCCACCAACGGGCAGGATTTGGCCGGGCCTGGTGTTTGAGAAATCCTAGTTCAACGAACTCCTACATTTCTCTACCCTACCCGTCTGGAAAGACCTGGTGTTCTCGGAGCGGCTGATTTATATCTTTAGGTTGGAAGCGCTAGTTGGAGAAGTGGTTCGGGATTAGATCAACTAAAGCCTGCTTGCTCTTTACGCTCTGGCTCCGCCGGAGAGCTCTTGTTATAGCTAGAGTAAACAAAGGTAAGCTAGCCTAAGTAAATACTTATTAGAGTTTAAGCCGGGCCTAGGCCCGGGTAAGCAGTCTTACGTAGGCGAGATACAAAAAAGGAAATTTCATATACCTAGATTCGTCGTATACAACATAACTTGGTTAGGACTTAGATATCGAGCCTGGCCGTATAGCTAGACTCCATCCAAGTGGATATCGTCCAGCGTATCATCGGCAGGCTTTATATCATTATCGTCCTTCCTGTTGCCCTCTGTCGGTCTTTCCCCCTAGTTCTTTCCCGCCCTCTGTTAATAGTCCCCTAAGTTCTTTCATGTTCCCGTCGGTCTTTCCCCTAGATTAAACCAAATAAGTATAAAAGCCTAAAAACCTTAACTTCTACCAAAGTAGGTATTTAAACTTGTATCCCTTATTTCCTTTCTCTCTTTACAAATCCTAATTATATCCCTTACTTCCTCTGCCGAGACGCTAGCATGTACAAGTCTTTTATTAACATTTATCAGCAATTTATCTTAGAAAGAATAAACCCAAGACTGTTAAGCACTTACATCTAACTGAGTATGCACCCTAAAATCACACCCCCTAACATAGCCGCCCTGACTCTACCACTATCATCAGCGTTTAGGAAAGTTAGCGAAGCGATCCTAACACAAAACCCTATCGTAACCGCGAACCCAGCAGCGATAACCCCATCATACAGCGCCCTGGTGAGATGATACGCACGAGCACGCCAGCATAGGGCCGAGAAGATCTCTAAGCTTGAGTAGATGAACGACGTAATGGCGGGGGAGAGACACGGATCGAGCTAGCGACGGCGGGAGAGGAGAGAGAAAGCGGCCGCAGCGCAGATGATTTGGAGGAGACCGAGGATGGTGGAAGCTGTGCGGGCGAGGAGGTAGACGCGGCGGAAGGGGTGGAATCGCTGGAAGGCGGTTGAGGTGCACTGGGGGTTACCACCAGGAGAAGAGAGAACGGGTTGTTTGGTGATGCTTTTTGGTTGGTGACATGGACATTTTGATGCTGATAAACTCAGTTGGTTTTGCACAGGCTTCGATTTTGGAGATGATGTTGTCGAATGTTGGATATGGGGAATGGCGGTGGTGAAGAAATAGCCGGTCCATTTTCTTGCGATCGAGACAGACCATTCGAGCTACGAGGCTAGTGATGAGAGGCAAGTCTGGGTATGCGAATGAGGGAGCAACTGCATTTGAAGTCGTCATAGTTGCGAGAGTTGTTGGCAATGGATAACGACGAGTATGAAGCATCTAGTCTAACTCAGTCCCTTTTTTCCCCTTTTCCCTCCCCCCCTTTTTTGGGTTTTCTTCTCGTCTTTTAACTCCGCGTAAGTTATCTTACTGCATGAGATCTTTACCAATTACATCCCGAGAATAAGCTTTTAATAGGCGAGGAGGTTAAACTCGTCTGGCAATCCAATACTATCATGTTCGCGGCGAAGAGGTTAAAAATTACCTGCATACCCATATGACTGGTTAGTTCTGTCGGATATTGTGTGTCGACAAAGTTAATTTCAAAGTCGTGAAACTGTACAGCCCGGTGTAAGTGCAAGATTGCAGTCGTCCAGGGAGTAATAAGCGACATAGCGGAGGCTTCTAACGCCTGAGCCTGCAAAGTAGAACAAAAACGCACCTATGCTGCCCGGCAAGTGAACCGAGGAGTTCAGTCGAACAGAATCAGCTACTAACTCCCATTGATGCATTTCTTCCTCTTGCTAACAACCACCCAAATCCACCAACTGTCCCTCATCCTCCATTTGGAAGCCTCCAAATCAAGATACGCGTCCCACCAGCAGTGTGGAAACCCCGGGTATAAATCCATTATTGTCTCGACGCTACACTCCGTTCTCAACAGCCCCCACAAAAGCCTGCATAAACCGCTAATTCGCCACCAGCACCTCCTTATTCTGCTCCCGCGCCAGGTAGCGCTCGTTGCACGGCGACGGTGCACCACGCAAAAGATTCATAAACGCACTACAGGCAAGAAACATACCTGTTAAGGCGGCGTGCAGCTTTCATCTCGCGCAAGACGGGCTACAACGTGGCTATAAATTGGTGCCGCACCCGTTGCTCGGTCTCGGAAACAGCGTCGCACCGTCTTCGTCCGCGGGTAGGGGTCCGTAGGCGCCTGCTGCCTGGTCGGGGCCGCCTGGGGCACTTCTGGCGTTGGTTTTATAGTTCCTGCTACTGCTGCGCCACTTCCTGTTCTCAGATGGCTTTAACCCTTTGGCGCGGTATACGCAACGCTTATTACAAGTACGAATAAGGTTAGGGGTATCTAGTTAATGAAGCTATCCGGATGCCTGCCACTTCCAAGGTCGAGTGTATTGGGTTACAACAAAATTGCCGCAGGGCACCTGTAGCTTAAGGTTCTCCGCAGATATGTTTTCGCATGTAAGCTTGGATTTAGTTCTTCTGGGCAAGGACCATGCCGGCCAGCGTTTGGGCTAGCGCGCGCTAAGAAAGGCTTTAACTACAGCGCAAAAACGGTGGTCGTATCGACCAACCCCTTCGCCTGTCTGGTAGTTGATGTTTCAGGCCATGTCCCTGGAAGCGCTTAAATTTCCTCCATTAGTGGCGCGTACGTCTACATAGGTTAGACTGTAGGGTTGCTATTGGTTGGCTACAGACCTCTTATCACCAACAAGATTGCACCAGCCGTAATGGTTGGCGGCTACTGGCCCCAGGCCATTGAAAGAAATGGAATCCTTCAGACTGTTAACATGTATAAAAGGAAGAGACCTGCCCCCAGGAATCTGAAGGAGGCAAGGACCTTCGACTCCCATAGAAGATTATTGTTTTTTAAGTTGATTTGTTCAGCGACTGCAGACCCATTACCCAGTTCCAAGCCGTCAGCACTTGTCAGGGTGACCCCTTTGTAACACCATTACACACGCCGGCCCGCTGTGAGCATTGGAGAATATACAGCAAGAGACGTCACAGGAGAATTCTCGACGACCTATACGAGAGACATCACGTACAAGTTTGACTCCGCCAGCCAGGTGTCATCTCAGGATCAGGAACGCAAATTCGAACGGATCGTATATACACCACGGTAAGTAAAGTTATCCAATAACTAAGTGACGATTCTTGGTATATTTGTTTATGCTAATTCCTTCAAGAATCCAGGTCACCAGCGATAAAGGAAACTACTGTGGTAAAATGCCTTCTCAGTCTGAGCCAAGCGATATTCAGTTCCTACCGGAAATGGGAAGTCTATGTGTGATAAAAGCACAAATGCATGCTAGTGGTAGAGGTAAAGCAAGGGGAGTTGTCTATCAGGATCCTGGATCTGGCGCGGGTGCGGAGTACCAGGTGCACCGCAGGCCTACAAACCCCCAAGTTAACCAACCAGTTAGAAAGGACCCAGGGAAAATGAACCCGGCGCCCGGTCCATGAGGCCCGGGACAGGCCCGGTGGTAACGGACCCGGGCTCGGGTCCGCGTGTCCTTAACATTTATTGTCTATATAAGCAACGAGGTCGCAGGGCGACCTCGTCAGATAGATAGCTTTACAACAGTAGACAATGCACCGCGCCAAAGACCGTGTCCAAGTCCCATATTGCGCTCCTTTAAGTAATCCTCGCAATAATCCTCCGTATGGTCCGAGATGAATATCCAGAGGAGGCCGTGTAACATCTCCCTACCGGCGGCCCTCAACTATGTTGCTGGGACCGAGTTGCTGTTTAGTGTATAGTTTAATGAGAATCCAGCGGAGGGTGTTTGGTCTAGGTTTAATATGTTTATTAGGGGCTGGTTGGGTGTCTGTGTATACCCCTTGGACTTGGACGCTTTGCCTTGTAGTGATTAGCAGAACCGCAGAGCCTTATTCCGCTGGCGCGTCGGTGAAGCCTGTTCCCAGCCGGGCTAAGCCAAATTTCCCAGGACCTCTGAGCTGCACTTCTCTATGGTGGCAAACACTTGGCGTCTCTGCGACCGTATAGCCGCATCTAGGCAACAAAAGCACCCTGTTTAGCTTGCCTTCCAACCTCTTACCGCTGCCCGCCCTAAACAACATACAGGTGGTTATCGTAGGATAACAGTATTTGATTAAACTTAAGTGGTTTCCTCTTTGATTAGGCAGCAGTGTTTGGCCGAGAGGCTTCTAAAGCGGACGTATCAAGCCACGCGGCGATGTCCTCGAATACGTAAGAAAAGTACCTTCTTAGCGTTCTTATTAATAAACAACCAGACGTTATGCCGGAGCTTACTCCTTGGGGTTTTTTGTCCGACATTTTGCTGATGGCAGTGCTTGATAATAGCGCATCTACATTTACACAAAATGCGGCGGAATTTCTGGTGGAACTAGCGATTTAGAACCTACCAGAACTAAGTCTAGCTCGAATCAACAAAGCGATGATGGCCGTCCTACGACATCCTATTTTCTAGCGGCCATAAATTATTTAAAAGCTAGCTGTATCCCGAAACGGAGTATATCTCTTTAGCAGCCGCTAGTTACCAGTCGATTAAATTCACCATCCATGGCTGCTCGCCAGAGCTATCCACAGTTCCTCTCCACCTCCCGAATAGGACTTTTCCGGGGTCATAGGCAAGCAAGTAGTAATCCAGTAACAAGGAGCGTTAGGACCGCCGATCCAAGGAAGCTAGAAAGAACCTAGGTACCATTGCTCGTCAACTTCTTGTTCTTTTTTGGACAGGTAATGATGTTGCCCAGCGTTCACTTACTCCAGGCCCAGTTATGTCAGGATTCGGTTCATCTTGTGATCTTTCCTCCTATGGTTGCTGCGCCACGGCAGTATAAAAGACTGCGAGGTTAGAAGCCCTAAGCTTATCTATGGTAGAATGGTTACAGCCGAGACATTCTAAAAAGCTTAACGGAGAAAGACATTGGCTAAGTATAGCTGAAAAGCGTATACGGGGCTGCTAAGGATGTGGCTTTCTTAACAGTGACTTAGGGCGCGGAGCGCCTAGAATAGTAGAATAGGGGTTGTGGACTGGTTCTGGCTGTAGCACGTGCCTTGGCACGTGCGCGTTGATTCTAGGCCTTGGATCTTGGACAGCCAGAATCTCCTCCACGAAGGCACGAAGGCACGCAGGCACGCACCTTGGAATACACTCTTTTACCTACTTCTGCTTCCAGGCTTTAATTCCACAGTTATGTCAAAATGTAGGCTACGGCTGGCTTGGTCCAGTTTTGTAGTTTACACGCGACCTCCTGTTTAACAGACTATCTATCTATAATACCTCTTAGTAGTTCCATATATTACGCATTTGTAAGTGAAATATAAAGCCCGTATCATGCTTACGGCAAGGGTAAGCGCCTGTCTGTTAGTGCTAAGGGTGGTGATTAACGGTGCTGCATACCTCCTGGTAGGTTAAATCGAAGTTAAGGGCCCTACCTTTTACATTTATAGCCACGCTATTAACTATTTTAATTAGCAAGAAACTTTCCTTACATCTTATATATCTTAAGTCCATTTATCTTTACGATACTGCCAGGTAGTAAAATGTAGACTACCTAAAATAAACCATCTAACCCGTAGCTAAGTTTTGTAGTTTTATTATATTGGAAGCGTTTGGTAGCACAGGCGATGTGATAGGTGGCAATTTTAAGGTGCTGTCACGGTAAAGATGCACCAGTTAGAGTAGGTAGACCAATGAGAGGAGAGCCCCTCCCCCTGCGCATGTGCGCCACCTCAACCACCGTTGAGGTGGGCCATCGCAGAGGGAACTCTCCTCCGGCATCAATCAAGAAGCCACCTATCAACCAGTGCCTAGAGTACAGCACCACTTGCGTGCCCTGTACTCTAGGCAGTTCACCTTCGCTTTGTGATCGTTCATCTGCACCAAGTCATCGGGATAAATCCCAACAAAAGCGTTAATCCGGCTAATTCTTCTGCTTTAACTTTTCGGCATATAGGATGATAACTTGTAATTAAAGTAAACAAAGATGAGCCAGCCTAAGCAAATACTAATTAAAGTCTAAGCCGGGCCTAAGCCGGGGTAAGCAGTCTTACGTAGGCGAGATACAAAAAAGGAAATTTCATATACCTAGATTCGTCGTATACAACATAACTTGGTTAGGACTTAAATATCGAGCCTGGCCGTACAGCTAGACTCCATCCAAGTGGATATCGTTAAGCGTATCATCGGCAGGCTCTATGTCATCATCGTCCTTCCTGCTGCCCTCTGTCGGTCTTTCCCCTCTGTTAATAGTCCCCCCTAGTTCTTTCACGT
>Ga0247817_10001007_pt1 | contig 14983 bp, 11 predicted proteins | sample UWRJL212509R1_FD_178010 | JGI IMG/M metagenome (GOLD analysis project Ga0247817, IMG submission 178010) | Plant litter microbial communities from Arlington Agricultural Research Station in Wisconsin, United States - UWRJ-L212-509R-1 | ecosystem: Environmental > Terrestrial > Plant litter >... | reverse complement strand
CTAGGCGAACTGGCCTGGCAACACATTAACGATGGTATCGAGATGCACCTTAAGCCAGATGGTACGAAAGTAACTACAGCAGACATTGCACTGAACAAGCGATTTATCGAAATGGTCGAGGAAGCACATCCAGGTGACCTAGTATGGGGAGAAGAGCTCTCCAATAGCGAAAAGAATAACACTGCCGAAGCCGACAAAAACTGGATGTGGCTGATTGACCCAATCGATGGCACCAGCGGATTCTGGCGATCATACCTCAACGATAAAAATTACGAAAAAAGTCACGCAACTATCATGGTGACAGGGTTTGCACCTGGTGAAAAGCGACCAACGATGAGTGTCATTTCTAACCCTTTTCTTAATTCACCTGTTGGGATATCGGCCGTCCACGGAAAAGTGTTGTACAACAATGGCTGGCTATTTCCCGCCCGAGAAATCGATATCAATCGGCGTGTTCGCTATGGCCTGACAAGGAAACTAGAAGACGTCGATAGCTACGAAGAAAACTGGTGGGAGGGAAGTTTGCCAGACATGCGAAGATTGCCTGACTACATGCCGCAGGCACGTAACTTGGACCATCCGCTATTCCTAGGATCAGTTGCTCTTGCAGATGTTGAGATCAGCGCCTTTCCTGGACCATCAAATCCGCACGACGTTGCACCTGGCGCGCTGATCGTTCATAACGCAGGCGGGACGGTAAAGTCATTTAGTCGTGAAGACTACGCAGATATTGACTGGCGAGTATATCCGATTAATGGCGTGGTGGCCGCACAGACACCAGAACTAGCGGATGAGTTAATCACCAAGCTCGTCTCGTAATAAAATGAGCGCCGAAACTTTAATTCGGCGCTCGAGTAATTCTAAAGCCAATGTCCGCACTTGTTGTGCTCGGGAAACTTCCCAAACTCACTGATAATACCCCTGCATACTGTATAGATGCATACGACCCTCCACGGAAAACAGCCTTTAATGCCGTATCACCATAGTTGGAGTTTAGCGCCCCAATACCTTTACTAGAGTCCCAGGTTGCCGCGCCGCTAAAGACGTTTACTGGCCGAGTATTGGCTGCAAGTCCACGCCAAATAAGTGAAGGTTCGGTGTATTCTTTCCATCCCATTGAAAAATCAGAAGTTAAGCCTGGATGTGTATTCGCCGCGACTGTTCCGCTGGTCCATTCGTACGCATTACCCGATAAGTCCCAGATAACCTCACCATTAGAAAGAGTTAATGTTCGTCGCTGGTTGCCAGTCGTGTCACCGGTATTGGCATAGCCATTTGCATCACTCGCGTCAGCGGCAATTCGACTATACGGCGCTGAATCGCTATGTCCACGATAGATCATACCTGTTCCAACCGACCCACCAGTCCAGTTCGATGCAACACCCAAAACGTTATTTGCAATCGTCATCCATTCCATTTCTGTAATGAGGTGGCAGCCAGAACAGGTGGAGGTGGCCGTTGAAATTGCACTCGTCTGACTGATGCTACCCCATGGTAATCCCGCTGCCTCAGACACGGCCGAACCAGAACTATTCTTTGCTTCGTATTTCATGACACAGAAGTCTGAAGTTCCAAAGGTGCTATTTCCAGGAACGGCAATATATCCAGCCGCACAAGAAACTGCACCAGGAAGCGAGTGTCCCGTACATGCACCGCTTGTCGGTATAGCAATCGTCGAAGACACGTAGTACGCTTTGCCTGTATTTATCGCCGTCACACAGTAGGTCTTGGGTGTGACCGTATTATCAACCGAGTATTGCAGCGCAGTATTTGTACTCGTTTTAAAGTTTGCTGCCGCTATTGTGGCGGGATAGTTACCAGAGTTATCAACCTGATACACAATGAGAGATTTTTGAACGCCAGCCAAATCGGTATCAATGATAGCTTTGCGTGCTCTATCTTGAATACCGTTAAATGCAACGATAGTGATTGCCGCCAAGATGCCAATAACAACAATAACAATCAGCAGCTCAACAATTGTAAAGGCGGAGGATGTTTTTTTGTTACTGTGTTCCATTTGTCTCTATTAATATAGCATAAGCATTTTCAGCCACCAAGGTGAACGATTCCATGACAGACCATGACGTTCTCCTGTATAATACCGACATGACTAAAGTGCAACCACGACGCCCAAGCGGCTTTACCGAATATCTTCCTGGCGAACAGATTGAATTTAACCGTCTGCTTGCCATTATCCGCACAACGTATGAAAAATATGGCTTTGCACCCCTCGACACACCAGATCTAGAGTTGACGGAAGTACTACTCGCTAAGGGTGGGGGAGAAACTGAACAACAGGTGTATAGTTTCAAGCGCGAAGGTTCAGACACTGACCTAACGCTTCGCTATGACCTTACCGTGCCGCTTGCACGCTACGTTGTCGAACACCAAAATGACCTTATTTTCCCATTTTCTCGTTACCACATTGGTAAAGTTCACCGCGCCGAACGAGCCCAAGCAGGCCGTTTCCGCGAATTCTACCAGTGTGACATCGACACGATCGGATCACACAGTCCGGTTGTTGACGCGCAGTTCCCAGCAATCATCAACGAGATCTTTGAGAAGTTTGCTTTTGGTGAATTTACAATTCGTCTTAACAACCGATTAATCCTCAATGGCTTCTTTGAAGGCATTGGTTTGGCCTCAGTCGCAAAAGACGTCCTACGTATTATCGACAAGATGGAAAAGATCAGCCGCGATGACCTTATCGCCGAGCTACACAAGATTGGCCTTGATGACACACAAGTCAGCCGCGTGCTTGAGTTTACGGCAATTACTGGCTCAAACGACGAAATTCTTACTCAACTTAAAGGACTTGGTATCGAATCTGAACAGTTCAGTGATGGTGTATCAAAAATTGAAATCCTTATTGGTGCACTCCGCGCGATGGAAGTGCCAGAATCTCGTTTCCAGATCGATCTTCGTATTGCGCGTGGCCTCGACTACTACACAGGTACCGTTTACGAAACCATTCTTAATGACCACCCTGAAATCGGTAGTGTCTGTTCAGGTGGCCGCTACGACGACTTGGCAAACTACTACACGGACAATAGACTTCCAGGGGTCGGTATCTCTATCGGCCTCACACGATTATTTTATGCACTTCGTCAAAACGGCATCATTGATGTTAGCCAGCAAAGTCCAGCCGATGTTATCGTCGTCCCAATCACTGAAGAGCAACAGACCTACGCCTTTGAAATTGCCGCCGCGCTTCGCAAAGCAGAGGTTGCAACGACTGTTAACACCGAGCCAGGAAAACTAGGTGATCGCCTTCGATACGCAGGTCGCATGGGATTCCCATACGTCATCGTGATTGGCGGAAACGAACTTGAAGCCCGAACTGTTTCTATCAAGAATATGACCGACGGCAACGAACAGACAGTTTCAATCGACGAAGCTATCGCACTTCTTACTCGGCAATAAGCATCACATACCCATCTTTTCCCTTGCCATAGCAACCCTTATGATTCATACTAATCACAAGCAGTTTGACCGAAGGTAAATAGGGGGCAATTATCACACCGCTTGCATTGTCACGATTTTGGCATCGCCGCATCTATGAGGTGGCTTTTTTGCTTTCGTTGGCAATCATCGCGTTGTACACCATCCCAATCTTCACGAACATCGCTCCAAATGGTCTTTTTGGCATCAATATTATTGTTGCCCTAATGGCAGGCGCAACGGCATTGGCCAGTGGATTGTTCTACTTCCTTCGTCCTAAAAACGAGCATTTCATCGAACCCCTTGTTGTATACCTGTTCTTCGTCGCAACTGTTGGATTACTGGTTGTCCAAAGCGGGGGAGTCGCCTCAGCGTTTATTATGCTTTGGCTGCTAGTTGCATTTTTTGGTGCTATTTTCGCTGTCTATGGGTGGCTGCCTATTTTTATCGCGACGGGCGTCTTTCTTGCGTCTGAATATCTTTCTGGGCGCTTCGATCCAAATGGTCTAGCTGTTGTAGCTGTTAGCTCGGTCCTTCCAACAGTCATCGGTATTATTATTTGGCGAAATAAAGGCGCCAGTACAGAAACAGAGAAGAGTGTCCAAAATCTTGCGTCCGAGTTATCCGAAGTCGCCAATCGATCAGAAATTGTCATTAACGCCATCGGTGACGGAGTGGTTGCAATCGATGCACAAGGTATCATCCAGCTCATCAACCCAGCCGCTCAAGAGATTCTCGGCTGGGGCAAACAAGACGCTATGATGTTGAACTACAAGTCGATTCTGCAAATGACCGACCTTAATAACGTTCCTCTGGACCCAGCGCTCGATCCAATAATGCAGGTACTTAACACTAATCAACAGGTGCGATCCAATACGCTTATTTTGTTAACGAAGTCGGGCAAAAAGATTACTTCATCGCTCGTTATTTCACCAATCGGATCTCCTGGCGCTGGTGTTATTACCGTTTTCCGAGACATGACCAAGGAAAAAGCCGAAGAACGGGAACAAGCTGAATTTATTAGCACCGCCAGCCACGAAATGCGCACACCCGTTGCATCGATTGAAGGGTACCTGGGCTTAGCGCTCAACCCAAACACGGCGCAAATCGACGCCAAAGCACGCGACTTTATTATGAAAGCGCACGAAGCTGCGCAACACCTTGGACGACTGTTCCAGGACCTTCTTGATGTATCAAAGTCCGAAGACGGTCGCCTGGCAAATACGCCAAAAGTTGTCGACATTATGACCTATGCCGCGACTATCACGCAGGGACTTGTGCAGAAAGCTTCAGAAAAAGGTTTAACGTTAACGTTCAACCCTACTGGCAATAGCGGTCAAAAAACAATCGCACCAGTGTATTACGTGAACCAAGACAACGACCATATCCGCGAAGTGCTAGATAACTTAATCGAAAATGCTATTAAATACACACCTGCTGGATCTGTCGTTGTCGATGTGACCGGAACTGACAACAAAGTCGTCATAAGCGTAAAAGACAGCGGTCTTGGTATTCCAGCCGAGGATGTCCCGCACCTTTTCCAAAAATTCTATCGCGTTGACAACCAAGACCGTCAACAAATTGGTGGAACAGGGTTAGGATTGTATCTTTCTCGTCGTCTTGCCGAAGCAATGCAGGGTCGACTCTACCTTGAAAGCACTCACGGAAAGGGAAGTACTTTCTTCCTTGAACTTCCTCGCGTTGATAGCCAAGAAGCAAACCGACTTCGTGAACTACAAGCCGTTCAAGCCGCCGCAGCAGCGCAGCTCGCCGCACAAGCCCCTGCAGTCCTCGTAGAGGCTGCTATGCCGCCTGTTGTCACACCTCGTCCAGAGAACCCACGTTCTGAACCAGCTGTCGCAGCGGCAGAAACGGGCGCAGTACGCGCAGCAACGACTGTCCCACGTGGAGAAAGCCTCACCCGTGAACAAATCATGGCGCATGTTCAACAGCTAGAGGCAATGTCACGCGCAAACCAACAGGCAACAGCCGTTGAACGACCGCCTGCGCCTGCACTCGCACCAGCAATTACGACACAACCATCCGCTCCGACAGCTGCAGTTCCGCCGCAAACTGGACAAGTATAAGCATAAACACTATAGTAATTATAAAGATCATCAGATAGAATAAAGGGAATTATGGCGAAAATTTTACTGGTAGAAGACGACAAGAGCCTCCGAGAAATTTATGGAGTCCGACTGATGGCGGAAGGGTATGCAATTACCTCTGCTGGTGACGGCGAAGAAGCATTGGCAGTTGCCATCAAAGAACGCCCAGACCTTATCGTCAGTGACGTTATGATGCCAAAGATCAGTGGATTCGACATGCTCGACATTCTTCGAAGCACAACTGAAACAAAGAACATTAAGGTTATTATGATGACCGCGCTATCTAGCGAAGACCAACGTGCTCGTGGTGAAGCCCTCGGCGCAGATCGCTACCTTGTGAAGTCTCAAGTTGGTATTGAAGATGTCGTTCGTACTGTGCACGATGTTCTTGGTGATAGTATTGGTGGCGCGGCCCCTGCAGCTGCAACTACTCCAGCACCAGCGCCTGTTGCAACAGCAGACCCAGCGCCCGTCACACCCGTACCTATTCCTGCAGCACCTGCTGACATCGAAGCGGTGACTGCACCAGCTCCCGAAGCTGTCGTTCCTCCTAGTACACCAGCAGCGACACTTAACATTCCTACCACGGCGCCTATCGAGCCTACACCAATCGCTCCTCAGCCAACCGCTGTACCAGAACCATTTGTTGCGTCAACACCTGTTCTAGAACCAGTGACACCTATCGAGCCACTACAGCCAATCGCTCCAACTCCCGTCGTATCGACAGACCCAGCGCCCGTCACACCAGTGACTGACCCAGCTCCAGTTGCGCCTCCAGTCTTCCCAAGCGCTCCTGTGGCGCCAATTCCGCCTGCAGCTGCACCATCGCCATTTACACCACCTGCGCCGACCGCAACACCAGTAGCGATGCCTCAGCCAACTGCGCCATTCTCGTCAGATCCTCCAGCCTCACTTGGCGACCGAGTCATCCACCCGTTGCCATCTGCTGATGCACTTGCGCAGCCCGCTAACGACTTTGCCGCTCAGATGAACCAAGAATTGAATGCACAACTCCAGGCCGCTCCAGCACCACAAGTACAAGCACCTGTTGCGCCACCTCAACCACCAATTCCTCCACTTCCTCCGCAGCCAGGTGTCTAACACCTCTTTATAGGTGTTAATAGTGGTATACTGAGCCAATGAGAGAACGTCTTAATAAACACCTCGCCCTCCAAATGGGCATTTCCCGCCGTGAAGCCGACGAGCTTATTGACTATGGCCATGTTAAGGTAAACGGCGCAAAAGTAACCTTAGGTGCCCGCTTTGAGATGGGGGACGAGATCACTATTAGAAACCAACCGCTAGGTGAAGCGGTTGCTTTTGAGTACATCGCGCTTAACAAGCCGACAGGCTACGTTTCTTCGCGCAAACAACAGGGTGAAACACAAACTATCTACAGCTTGTTACCCGAGAAATATCACAGCCTAAAACCAGTAGGACGCCTCGATAAAGACAGTAGTGGTCTGATGCTATTAACTAACGATGGTGACTTCGCCTACGAAATGACACATCCTAAGTTTTATAAGACAAAGAAGTACGAAATAACGCTCGATATTCCACTCGCACCACTACACCAGCAGATGATCGCTGATCACGGGATTCAGTTAGAGGATGGACCGAGTCAGCTTAGCCTTGAACGAGTTGATGATAGCCGCGAAAACTGGATTGTTACCATGCACGAAGGCCGAAACCGTCAGATTCGACGCACCTTTTTCTCGATTGGATACAACGTGACACGACTTCATCGAACAGACTTTGGGCATTATACGCTTGGTGATATAAAGCCTGGTGAGTTTTCTATTACAACCAAATTGTAGTCAGCATTGCGCTTATGCTCGCAAAAATAAGCGACCTCTGTTATAATTACCCTCTGTTATGGCCTCTAAACTTCCTACAGTTGCAATCATTGGACAAGCGAACGTCGGTAAGAGTTCGCTCTTTAACCGATTCGGTCGGTCTCGTCAGGCAATTGTCGCAAAAGAAGCAGGTACGACTCGTGACAACGTTCTTGGTAAGGTAACCTATGAAGATCACACTTTTTGGCTCGTTGACACCGCTGGTCTAAAGGACCCTAATGACGACTTTGAAGCCTCAATTCAAGAGCAAATTACAGAGGCCGCTGAAGCTGCCGACGTTATTATGGTCGTGGTTGACGGAACACAATATGCCAGCGATCAAGACAAGTTAGTTGCTAAAAAAGCACTTCGCAGCAAGAAACCAGTTCTTTTACTAGTGAACAAAATCGACCTCGCTCACAGCCTTCCAAACGATGAGTTTAAACGCCTTGGTATCAAAGATATTATCCGCACTAGCGCCGAACACAACACAGGTATTGAATCAGCTCTTAAAAAGATCACCGAGCTTATTCCACCCGTTGAAGATACTCCAGCTAGCGACGTTATTCGTCTTTCACTGATTGGCCGTCCGAACGTAGGGAAGAGCTTCTTGTTCAACACCCTCGCAGGTAAGCAGCAAGCTATTGTTGCAAACATCGCAGGAACCACCCGCGACGTCAACCGCATCGCCGTTAAATATAAGGGCGAGAACATCGAAATCCTCGACACCGCTGGTATGCGAAAACCAGGCAAGCAAGAAGTCGGCATCGAGAAATTCTCGGTCCTTCGTACGCTCCAGGCTATTGAAGAGTCAGATATTTGTTTCCTACTAATGGAAGCAAACGAACTCAATACAGCCCTCGACCAACGTCTTGCAGGTATTATCGACGAAGCAGGCAAGGGCCTTGTAATTGTCGTCAGCAAATGGGACATCGTCGATGACAAAGACGAGTTTACTCGTGACGCTATCGCACCAAAGATCGCTCATACGTTTGAGTTCGTCCCGTGGGCACCACTTATCTTCACTAGTAGCGTGACAGGTCAAAACGTTACGAAGCTATTCGATCTTGCGCTTGAAATTCACGAACGTCGTAACGCCGAACAAAAAACTCGTGTTATGAACGACCTTCTCCAAAACCTTGTCCAGAAACACCCACCAGCAGGTCTGAAAAATACCCACCCACGTCTTCGCTACGTTGTTCAAACCGACAACTCACCACCTTGGTTTGTGATTCACGGTAGCAACCTCAAATTTATTCACTGGTCATACAAACGCTACATCGAGCGAAACTTCCGCGAAGCTTTCGATTACGTTGGAACACCTATTAAGTTTAGTTTCCGCGACACCAAGCAACTAAAAGAGAACGCTGCACGTATTGCTGAAGGCAAAGAGCCAATCAACAAAGCAAAAGCGAAAAACGAAGAGTTGAAGAATGCACTTATTGCCAAGCAAGATGCTGGCCGCGAAGCCAAAAAAGAACGTCTGAAAAAAGCTTCTGAAGACAAAAAATAACCCCGCCGAATAAACGACGGGGACGTGAGAATTTCTCGCGATTACAAGATGCGTTCTTGTTAAACGGTGTGTCGTGTTACGGCGTGTGCGGTTTGCTGTTGAAGTAGATCAGCGTCACCGCGACCGCCAAGAGCAACAGCGCTCCTTCGCCTGCGAACAGCTCGAACACTCCAGGTGTTCCCATCGCCATCACCACCATGTGATAGACGACGAGGGCTGCCAAACCGATGGCGGTTGCCAGTGTGACGCGGAACACCGATAGGTATTCACCGGGCTCCTTGTAGTACAGGTCGTAGCGATAGAACCAGTACCACACCAGCAGAAGCGTCGCGATGGCGAGGGCAACCAGGATGGCGTGCCCACTGGTTCGATCGATCCACGGAACAACGAACACTCCCAGACCCACATATGCGAGCCCGAGGAGTGGAAGGAGAAATCTTACTTTCAACATTTTCATAGTGTCTTCCAAACGGCTAGATTGTGGTCAGAGAATTTATATATTATATCACTGTTTTTCCATATATCAATGGGGTACAATAAAAGGATGAAGATCGTCTTCGCCCAAGGCAACCCAGATAAAAAGTATGAAAAAACCCGTCATAACACGGGCTTCATGGCTTTGGATATTTTAGGTGAAAAATACGGTGCAGAATGGCGAGCCATTGATAAATATAAAGGCCTTATCTCTAACATCGAAATTAACGGCGAAAAAATAACCCTCGTGAAGCCCCTAAGCTACTACAACGACACCGGGCTGGTCGCACGACAACTTATCGACTATTACAAATTAAACCCTGCTGCAGACTTTCTCGTGGTGCATGACGACCTCGCATTACCACTTGGCACCGTTCGTATTCGAGACAAAGGCAGCGATGCAGGCAATAACGGCATTAAAGATCTTAACCAACACCTAGGCGGTGGCTACTTTAGAATTCGCGTCGGTATCTGGACCGACATGCGCGACAAAATGGATGACGTTAATTTTGTCCTTGGTGTTTTCTCGAAGGAAGAGAAAGAGAAGTTAGATACCGACATTTTTCCGCACATTGTTGAGCTTATTGAAAAGTTTGCGAATGGGAAGCTTGAGACAACCAGCGCAACGATCTAAGAATTTTTAGAAATTTAAGAGGGCGGCAGAAATGAATCTGCCGCCCTTCTTCGGACTTAGGGTCCGGGACACCTTGGTTGTTAGTTGGATGGGACGAGCGACTCGATGCCGCCGTACTCGGGTGCTTTCGCACGAGTAGGTGCATCGGGAAGCTGAGCACTGCGTCGGCCAGTCAGTTGCGCGGCATGTGCCGCAGCTTCCTTCTTTTCGGCGATCGTTTGCTTGTGGATGGTCGGCTTCAAGAGCCTGCCCGCCGCAACGAAAACGAGTCCAGCGCAGGCAGTGGCAAAACTTGCCCACTGCGGAAGTGCGTACGCAAGAGGTCCACCGATAAGCAGACCCACACCCACGCTCAGCGTGAAGTAGGCCCAGCTCGACACGATGATCATCATCGCGCCGATCCACATCAGAAACCTGTCCTGACGCTTCGGGGTCTTGTCGGTCGTTTCGCGCACGATGTGCGCCCGTGCCTTTCGGATGACAGCCACAACGATCACCAGCATGATGATGGTTGCGATCGTGTGCATGCTGACCAACACGAAGTCGGACACGGTAGAGACTATCTCTGAAGCGTTCATTTTGTTAATTTCCCCCAAGAAAGGTGTCATCGCGCCAAGTGGCACGATAGCGACATTATACCACTTATGCCTTAAAAAGTCAATACACGGCCATGATGACCGTGTATTAGTTAAAAAGTTTCCAATAAAAAACGCTCACAGTAAGGGTGGGCATCACTGTGAGCGTATTTTACCCTTTAACCCACCCAGAATTCTCAGTGAAGCATTACGACCGATAGAAAAAATATATGGTGCACGCCTGACTCTCACAAGGAGGGCCACTACTGTATAGTCACTATACTTGAGAATTCTTTATTGGGATCCCTCATCTCTTACGAGATAAGGTGTTAAAGGGATTAGTATACACACAAGGCTGGCATCCTTTGCAGGAAGGCTCATACAGTGGAGGGTAGTTACTATATGAACACCGTGTGTGTAACCTAACATAAGTTAGAATAGGGGGTATAAGGTGCTTGGTAAGCCTCGCAGGACTAACCAATCGCTTCGCATTTTAGCACGTATTTGACAGTAAGTCAATACGTATTGAAATAAAATCTATGAAAATCAATAGCGTTTCTCCAGATGACTCTGTTTTCTTACAGATCATCGATACTATTGCGGTTAAGCCAAAAATAGTATATTTCGTTGGAACACTCCCGACGGATAGGCCTCCAGTGGTAGCAATTGTCGGAACTCGAAAGCCTACATCTTATGGTAAAGAAGTAACCTTTAATTTAGCTTATAACTTGGCCAAAAAGGGAGTTATTATCGTCAGTGGTCTCGCGTTAGGTGTTGATGCGATTGCGCATCGTGCAGCATTAGAAGCAGGCGGGACCACTATTGCAGTCATGGCAGGAGGGCTTGATTCAATATACCCAGCGAATCATCGCGGACTTGCTAAGCAGATAGTAACAAATGGCGGAGCGCTCCTTAGCGAATACGCACCAGGTACACTGGCGCGTGACTTCCAATTCCTCCAGCGTAACCGAGTAGTTAGCGGACTTGCCGATGCCGTTATCGTCACAGAGGCTGCAGCACGCAGTGGTACACTTTCAACCGTCATGCATGCCCTCGACCAAAATAGGGAAGTATTCGCTGTCCCTGGCAATATAACGAGTCCTATGTCAGTAGGTCCAAATCGACTATTGCAGCAAGGTGCACATCCAGCACTAAACCCCGACGATGTCCTCCATATCATTGCGCCACACCTCCTTGAAAAACAAACGACTATAAATCTTGGAAGCAATCCAGTCGAAACGACCATTATCGACTTACTGAAGGCGGGCGTCAGGGACGGCGATATTCTCCAGCAACGATCTGGCTTTACTGCAAGTGAGTATTCGCAGGCAATAACAATGCTCGAGATAGCAGGCCTGATCAGACGGCTAGGAGGTAACCAATGGACATCAACCTAACCCTTAGCATATTGACTTTAATAAGCATAAGTGCTATAATATTTGTCAGCGTAGAGCTCTGTTAGCTCATCTTGAAAGATGGGTCCGCGGAGTTCCGCGAGACCCTTGGACACATCGGAAGGTACGAAAAATGAGAATGACCCCGCAGCAAGAAGCGGAAGAACTCGACGAGGCCACGCGGTACATGGCATCCGCCAGAAGTCTGCTGGAGGCCGCCATCAAGGCGGTCGACAACAACAAGCAGTCCTGGAAGCGGATGGAGTACAGGAACCGTCAGTTCGGCATCACCAAGAGCCGTGACACGTTCACACTGCTGTCCCTGACGCGAGGTCACTACCACCAGATCGGGAACACGCACGATGGCATGAAGGCCATCGTCGTCTACCAGGAGGAGAAGCAGACGGGCTACGGGCTGTTCGATGACGACCAGGTGACCTGTCTGCGCCTTGACCTCGACGAGCTCATCCTCGAGATCATGGCGATCGATGACAACCCCGTCGTCCAGCGCCAGTACCTGGAGGGGCTGCTGTTCTGCATGGACCACCTCTCCAGACCCTAGTACCACCGTAACACCCATCGGTCATAGGCCGCCTCGTTTCCTACAAAAGGAAATGAAGGCGGCCTATGTCATTTCCAAGCACTTCGCTTTACAAACCATAGTAAGTTGTGTAAAGTCGAGCCTTGTGCTTAGCTGGTTAGGTTAAGAAGAAGCGGAATGAGATAAAAAATGGCAAAGAATTTAGTAATTGTAGAGTCCCCAGCAAAAGCGAAAACCATCGAGAAATACCTCGGTAGTGACTTTCAAGTACTCTCTAGTATTGGCCACATCCGATCTATCGCTAAAAAGACCAAAACTGGCACTCCTCCTATTGATGTAAAGAACGGTTTCGAAACAACTTACGAAATTGACCCAGATAAAAAGAAGACTATTACAGAATTAAAGAAAGCCACAAAAGCCGCTGATACCGTCTGGCTTGCAACCGATGAAGACCGCGAAGGGGAAGCCATCGCTTGGCACCTTTGCGAAGTTCTTGGCCTTGATCCTTTAACAACAAAACGAATCGTCTTCCATGAAATTACAAAATCCGCCATTGAAGCGGCCGTCAAAGAACCACGCAATGTTGATATGCAACTCGTGGCTGCTCAACAAGCTCGTCAAATCCTAGACCGCTTAGTTGGATTCGAGCTTTCTCCTGTTGTATGGCAAAAAGTCCCTGGCGGTAAATCTGCAGGACGCGTCCAATCTCCAGCCGTCCGCCTACTAGTGGAACGCGAACGTGAGATCCAAAAGTTTGAAGGCTCTTTCCAATTTAAGGTCACTGCTGAATTTATGCACGATGGTCAAATCGTCAAAGCCGAACTTCCAAACAAGTTCGACACCGAAGAAGCGGCACAAAAATTCCTTGAGTCACTCAAAGACGCAACCTTTTCCGTTAGCGATGTCACGAAATCTCCTGGAACGCGTAACCCTGGTGCACCATTCACCACCAGCACCCTGCAACAAGAAGCTAACTCAAAATTAGGCTATGGTGCACGTGCAACCATGTCGTCAGCGCAGAAACTCTACCAAGAAGGTAAGATCACCTACATGCGTACCGACTCGGTCAACCTAAGTGGACAGGCAATCGCTGCAGCCAAAGATTTTATTACTAGCGAATACGGCCCTGAATACTCAACCGTACGCCAGTTCAAAACCAAGAATGCCAGCGCTCAAGAAGCCCACGAAGCAATTCGTCCAACTGACATGTCAGTCGCAAAGGGAAGTAGCAACGAATACGACCAGAAGATCTATGACCTCATTCGCAACCGTGCCCTTGCCAGTCAAATGTCACCAGCTAAACTTGAAAAGACAACCGTGACGATTAACATCAGCACGGCCACAGAAATCTTTGAAGCCAAAGGTGAAGTGATCGTCTTTGCTGGTTTCCTAAAGGTCTACGGCGCAGGCAAAAAAGATCCAGACATTCTTCCCGCTATGGAATCTGGCGATGTTCTTGCACTTGAATCTGCGCTTGCAAAGCAAACTTTTGCTCGACCTCCAGCTCGTTACACCGAAGGTGCGCTGGTGAAGAAGCTAGAAGAACTTGGCATTGGCCGTCCTTCAACTTTTGCCACTATTATTAACACCATTCAGGCACGTGACTACGTCGTGAAGGGTGAGGGCGAAGGTGAACCACGTGACGTGATTACATTTACCGTCTCTCCGCAGCAGGATGTTGCTCGCGAAGTCATCAAGGAAAAAACTGGCTCCGACAAGGGGAAGTTAGTTCCAACTGGCGTCGGTGAAATGATCAGCGACTTCTTAACTGACCACTTCGAACAAGTCGTCGATTACAGCTTTACCGCCAATGTAGAGGAAGAATTCGACAAAATCGCAACAGGTGCATTAGCGCGTAACGTCATGCTCGAGAAATTCTACACACCATTTCATAAACTCGTTGAAGGCTCTGGCGCTATCGACCGATCACAGGTTGCTCAAGCAACTCAGATTGGTATCGATCCTAAATCAGGCAAGCCAATCTCGGCACGTTTTGGTCGCTTTGGTCCAATGCTACAGCTAGGCGATCCTGAAAATAAGGAAGAGAAATTACAATTCGCCCCTATGCCAGCAGGCGCTCGCATCGAGACCGTTACCCTTGAACAAGCTTTGAAAGCTTTCGAGCTCCCTCGTCTTGTCGGACAAACCGCAGACGGCCTAGACATCAAGGCTAACATCGGTCGTTTTGGTCCTTATATCCAAGTCGACAAGCTTTTCGTTAGCATTAAACCAATTGATCCGCATGACATTACCTTAGAAGAAGCTCGCGAATTATACGCCGCAAAACTGAAATCTGAAGCAGAGAAGAACATTACCGATTTTGGTGATGGCATTAAAGTCTTAAACGGTCGTTATGGTCCTTACATTACCGATGGTAAAAAGAACGCCAAGATTCCGAAGGACCAAAAACCCGAAGAAATTACTCACGACCAAGCCAAGCAAATGATCGCCGATGCACCTGCTGCAGG
>Ga0247817_10001006_pt1 | contig 14984 bp, 15 predicted proteins | sample UWRJL212509R1_FD_178010 | JGI IMG/M metagenome (GOLD analysis project Ga0247817, IMG submission 178010) | Plant litter microbial communities from Arlington Agricultural Research Station in Wisconsin, United States - UWRJ-L212-509R-1 | ecosystem: Environmental > Terrestrial > Plant litter >... | reverse complement strand
GCAAGTCGTAAGCCATCGCTGATTGCATCAATAAAGCGTTTGTTACTGCTTAAGGTTGTACGTGGTCTTATTTTCATATGCACATAGGGTGCATACATATCTTCTTCTTCAATCGAACTATCTGCTACCGGTTCTTTTTCATTTTCGGTATAAGACCAGGCTTCTTCAATAGCGTTTTTAATTTTTTCTTTAATATCTTCTATTTCTTGAATCGTAATGATTCCTTCATCAAGCAAATAGCGTTCGAAGTTTTCTACCGGATCTTTTTTTGCCCAGGCAGCAAACAATTCTTCGGGAACGTATTTTGTACCTGACGCTTCTTCGTGGCCACGCATGCGGAACGTAATAGCTTCAACTAATACAGGTCTTGATTCGCGGCGCACATATTCAGCCAATTCGCGGATCTTCGTATAAACTTCTAAAATATTATTGCCATCAATAGTATGTGTTTCAATAGCATATGCCGGACCTTTTTCTTTAAAACTCTTAATGCGGAATTGCTCTTCCAACGGAGTCGACAAGCCGTATCCATTGTTCTCAACCAAAAAGATAACAGGCAGATCCCAAACAGAGGCCAGATTCAAAGCTTCATGGAAATCACCTTCGCTTGTACCGCCATCTCCTGTAAATACAAGTGTAGCACGGTTGCTGCGGGATAATTTTTCTGCTAACGCTATGCCATCAGCTACTGCCATCTGCGGACCTAAATGAGAGATCATTCCAACAATATGGTGTTCTTTGCTTCCAAAATGGAATGAACGATCCCGACCTTTGGTAAAGCCAGAAGGTTTGCCCTGAAACTGACAAAATAAACGATGCAATGGAATACCCCGGCTGGTGAAAACACCTAAATTTCTATGTAAGGGTAAAATATATTCTTCTTTTTCAAGCGCACAGCCAACCCCTACTGAGATCGCTTCCTGGCCAATGCCCGAAAACCACTTGGAGATTTTGCCCTGACGAAGGAGAAATAACATTTTTTCTTCGATCATTCTGGGTTTTAAAAGCTCTTTGTATAAGCGAGTAAGGGTTTCCTGATCTATATTTTTTCGTTCAAATGATATCATACAACGTATTTTAGAGCTCTAGTGCCAGACTCCATCTTCTGCAAAGTAAAAGAATATTTGGCTTTGGTGTAAAGCTTTTAGCAAATAAGGTATAAAAATACAGCTTCTGTTTCTATTTTTGTCAAAATGAATTTGAAATGATTAAATATTCTTCTTTTGTATTGGATAATGGGTTGAAGGTTTTCGTGCATGAAGACAATACTACCTCAATGGCTGCACTTAATATTTTATACGATGTTGGTTCAAAAGATGAAGTAGTCACGAAGACAGGCTTTGCACACCTTTTTGAACACTTGATGTTTGGCGGATCAAAGAATATTGAATCGTACGATAAAGCACTTCAAAAAGCCGGTGGAGAAAATAATGCCTTCACATCGCCAGATATCACAAATTATTACATCACTATTCCTGCAAATAATATTGAAACTGCTTTTTGGTTAGAAAGCGATCGTATGATGGCACTTTCATTTGATCCAAAAGTATTGGAAGTGCAGCGGAGTGTAGTTATTGAAGAGTTCAAACAACGTTATTTGAATCAACCTTACGGAGATGTGTGGTTAAAACTGCGTCCGCTTTCATATAAACAGCACTCATATCAATGGGCTACCATTGGTAAAGAGATTGCTCATATCGAAGATGCTACGATGGATGATGTACGCGATTTCTTTTATTCCTACTATCTGCCAAACAATGCATATATGGTAGTTGCTGGTAATGTAACGCTTGAACAGGTTAAGGTACTTGCTGAAAAATGGTTTGGCCCGATACCTTCAGGCACAAGAAAAAAACGTTCGATCCCGGTTGAACCTAAGCAAACTCAAGCTCGCTTTGAAGAAACGGGAGCAAAAGTTCCGTTGGATGCCCTATACAAAACGTATCACATGGGTGGCAAATTATCGCCGGACTTTTACCCGACAGATCTGTTGAGTGATATTTTAGGAAGAGGAAAATCTTCTCGTTTGTATGACAAATTGGTTCAGGAGAAAAAAATATTTACATCACTGAATGCATATGTACTTAGCTCTGTTGATCCGGGCTTGATGGTGATCGACGGTAAACTTTCTAAAGGAGTTCAGCTGAAAGATGCAAATCAGGAAGTGGAGGAATTGATCGCAACAATTGCTCAGGAGAAATTCTCAGAAAAAGAATTGAATAAAGTAAAAAACCAAGCTGAATCAACCTTGTTGTTTGGTGAAGTAGAAGTATTGAACAGAGCCATGAATCTTGCTTACGCGGCCATGTTGGGAAATCCTGAATTGGTAAATAAGGAAGCAGATACAATACAAAAAGTATCTACAGAAGATATTTCACGTGTTGCAAAATCGGTATTAGCACCGGAAAATTGTTCAACATTATTTTACAAATCGGTAGAATAAATTAAAACGGATGCTGACTATCGTCGCCGTGGTTGTGCCTTTTCGGCCAACCACTACTCTGGCGCCAGTCTTAGCGTAGCGGTGACTGGTGCCCATCATTCCGCAGTCTTTGACTGCATTACTTGCTCTAAAGCTCTTCGGGATTTGTATTTGCAGCGACGAACCGAAGCCAGATAAAAAAGATTTGTAATCTTTATTTATCATAGCAATCACTAAGAAATATCTTTGCGCCCCTTGCAATACCTTCGCGTCTTTGCGGTTAAAATTTTAAAAGTATGAAAATTAAAGTAGGCTTCGGATACGACGTACATCCCTTAAAAGAAGGCAGACCCATGTGGCTTGGCGGTATTCAGCTTGAATATACAAAAGGTCCGGATGGACACTCCGATGCCGATGTATTGATTCACGCGATCTGCGATGCCATTTTAGGGGCAGCCAATATGCGAGACATTGGATTTCATTTTTCAAATACCGATGAACGCTGGAAAGGAGTCGATTCTAAAATCCTCTTGAAAGAAGTATGCAGATTGATCCGTGAAAAAGGGTGGGAGATCAGCAACGTAGATGCATCACTTGCTCTGGAAATGCCAAAGATCAACCCGCACATCGAACGCATGCAGTCAGCATTATCTGCAGCAATGACAATTCCTGTTGAAGATATTTCAATCAAAGCAACGACGAACGAAAAGCTTGGTTACGTAGGAAGAGAAGAAGGTGTGAATGCGTATGCGGTAGCGTTGTTGATTAAGGAATAAATAAAGAAATTTTTAGGTATGAAATTAAATATAGAATATGAAGGATCATTATATTGACAAAGTAAATGTTATAATTGACGGAGAAAATTGTCAAATTGTAACCATAATTGGTACTAAGTATAATCCAGATATTGTAAAAAATAAAGCCATCTTAATGGTTAAAGATTCATTTCCAAACTCTAAAATTACAGCTGTTATCTCTGAGCACAATGATGTGACTTTAGAAGAATACAAAAAGATTACTAGTTCAAATCTTCCTTGGTTTCAAATTGTTAATTAGGATTATGAAAAAAAATAAAATTGTTTTTGTGATAGTAAGTTGCCTTTTTATCTCAAATATTTTTGCTCAGGATATTAATTTTTTGGATGAAAAAAAAGGTTTTAAAGATTTTACAATTGGGGATTCATATGCTAAATGGCAAAACCAAATACAGTTGAATTCCTTTGATAAACAAGACAGTACTTATTCGTATAAGTATACTGGTACATGTTGTCAAGATGTTTTCAATTATTCAATTGAAGGTATTCAATTGAAATTTTATAAGAATAAATTAGTAAGTATATTCATCGTAACTGATTTTTTTCAAAATGGAAAACCTACTTGGAGAACAGATGATTATATGAGTATTAATAAATCGCTTTCAAATTTATTTGGAAAAGAAAGTTTAATAAATATGGATGAGAAGACAGGAAATGCTACTTATACATGGCAGGGTCAAAAAGTAATTTTAATGTCTATGTATGACTATTCAGGTTTTTCGGGAACAAGAACGATTGGCGATAGACAAATTATATCACTTGTAGATTATTCATATTATAAGAAATCAGTAAAATTAAATAGCGGGTTTTAATCTCTCTGACGCTAGACTTAGCAAGCAGGTCTAGTGTCTATTATTTTGTAGTCTTTGACAACTTTTCTCTCGTCTAGCAACTAGAACCTCGCACCTAACGTCTACTCTTAAAAAACTCCTGAATTTTAACCTTCAGCATTCCACCTTTAACAGCCAGTGCCTGTTGTTCGGCTTCTTTTTTCAGTACTTCTTCAAAAGATAAATCACCACTTAAAAGCGATTTTAATGAAGCAGCAGCACCCGGTTGCAATTGATTTATATGTTTTATATAAAACCCAAGGTAATCAGTCATGGTTGTTTCGTCTGTAAATTTCTTCTGAATTAACTTATGTCCGTGAGCTTCTTCCGCTGTAAATTTTTTTCCTTCGATCAGCCATTCAAATGCCAATGCATATCCTACCCGTTGTTTGAGATAATAACTCATCCCCGTATCAGGTTGCAATCCCAAACCCAAAAATGGAAAAGCTAAAGAGCCTTCTTCGGATGCAAATATCAGATCACAGGCAAGTACTAACGAAGCGCCGGCACCGCTCGCAGGTCCATGCAATAAGCAGATTACAGGCTTGCTGCACGTATGAATTGCTTTTGTTAAACGATTGAAATGCTGCTCTACTAACTGTACAACATCATCGGGATTAATTGTCATTGCCCATTGCAAATCCAAGCCGGCACAGAAGCCTTTTCCTTCGGCTTTAAAAATGACACATTCAATTCCGGGATCAGAATCCGCCTTTTCGAAGGCGTGGGTTATTGCTTCGATCAAATCAATGGTTAACGCATTATACACTTCCGGACGATTCATCGAAATGAATGCGGCTTTGTCTTTTATTTCGGTTAAAACAAGATTCATAGCTTAGATGGTTAATGAAAAATTAAAAAGATTTTCAACTAAAAAATAGAGGCCTATACAACTCACAAGCATACCTAATAAATAACCTACATAGACTTGATTTGGTGAATGAGCATTTAAATACAAGCGGCTGGAAAGTGTTAGGCCACTTAGAAATAATGTTCCTAAAATCACATATATAAAATCAGGGTCTGGTAAAATCGTATGTGTTAAAATGAATATCATAACACTTGCGCCCAATGCAATGGCATGCGCACTTATTTTCCAGAACATACTTACAAATGCTGTGATCAAAACCGCTGTACTGATAATCATCATCAAACAGGTTAGCAGTAATGGGAAATGTAAATAAGTATAAAACATGTATGTTAAACTCCCATAATAAATTCCTATGTAAAAAAATGGTACAACACGATCCTTTTTTGAATCCATGAGAAGCTCTTTATTTCCGATTTTTTTGCGAAGCAATAATAAATTAATAGCCAGCATGATCATCGGTATAATAGCGGTTGTTATCAATATCAGGCCAACTACATATACTTGTGCTGCGATAGAATAGGGCTCGAACACCATATTTCCAAAGTATAGAAACACCATGAAAATATAGGTTGGGATAAATACGGGATGCAACAGATAGGAGATAAATAAAGCAAAATAATACCAGATATTTTTTTGAGTTGAATCGGTCATAAATTTTATAATTCCTTTCTTAAACGTGCTACTGGGATATTCAACTGCTCGCGATATTTTGCAACAGTTCTTCGTGCAATGTTATATCCCCGTTTATTCAATTCTTTCTCTAACTTTTCGTCCGACAAAGGCTTTTTCTTTTGCTCTCCGTCGATGATTTCTTTTAGAATATGTTTTACTTCACGGCTACTGGCGTCCTCTCCGGAATCAGTTGCAATACCTTCAGAGAAGAAATATTTCAACGGATAAATTCCGAATTCGGTTTGTACAGCTTTACTATTGGCAACCCTTGAGATCGTTGAGATATCCATGTTCACCATGTCGGCAATATCTTTCAGGATCATAGGTTTTAAATAACTTTCATCACCTTCAAAGAAAAATTCTTTTTGAAATTCTAAGATGGCATGCATGGTGCGTAGTAACGTTTGTTGGCGTTGCTTGATCGCTTCAATGAACCATTTGGCCGCATCTAATTTTTGTTTTACAAATGTTACAGCCTCTTTTAATTTCTTGTCATTTTTAGCACTCTTATCATACGTCTCAAACATTTCAGAATAATTTCTGCTTACTCTCAGATCCGGTGCATTTTTAGAGTTTAAAAACAATTCTAATTCACCATTGTTAGACTGTAAAATAAAATCAGGCATCAGAAATTGAGTTTTAATATCATCACCTGAATTACCACCTGGCTTGGGATTAAGTTTTGTGATTATGTTTACTGCAGCCTTTATAGATTCATCATCTACATCTAATTTCTTTTGAATTTTATCGTAGTGCTTTTTTGTAAATTCATCAAAGCAATCTTTTAAAATTGTATGAGCTAATAGTACTTCCGGTTCTTCAATATGTCTACGTTCAATTTGCAAAAGCAGACATTCCTGTAAGTCGCGCGCCCCTATTCCAGCGGGGTCAAAGTCTTGAATTTTAAAAAGTACTTCTTCAATTTCTTCAACATTAGTTTCAATGTTTTGAGAAAAAGCTAAGTCGTCAACAATCAGATCCAGGTTTCTGCGGATATAACCATCCTCATCAATACTGCCAATCAACTGTTCGGCAATTTTTGTCTGACGTTCGTCCAAACGTAAAAACCCCATTTGATTTAAGAGCATTTCCGTTAAAGAAGTTGTACCGGCAATTGGTGACTCACGCTCTTCATCATCCTGTGAAGGCCCGTCTCCCTGCATCTTATAGCCTGCAACATCTTCATCGCGAATGTATTCCTGCACATCCAATTCATCATCTGAATACTCATCATCCGAATCTGAAAATTCTTCTTCGTTCGAATCTTTTTCATCTACAGGTTCTTCTTTGCCTTCTTCAAGGGCAGGGTTTATTTCTAGTTCTTCTTCAATACGAGATTCTAATTCTGCTGCAGGTATTTGCAATAGTTTTATAAACTGGATCTGCTGAGGAGATAGTTTTTGGGATAACTGCTGCTGAATACTTAATTTTTGCATAAAACGGTAAAATGTTCACAAAGTAAAACGTGCTTACAAACAAAAATAGAGCATTTTTGAAATTCTTTTTGATTAAAAAGATAAAATATCCTTTTTTTGCGCTTTACTTACTGTAAACGCATACAACGTGAAAAGGATAAAAATTAAAGAATTACTTAGTAATTCAGACCAGTACATAGATCAAGAAGTTGTGCTAAAAGGCTGGGTTAGAACGAAACGCGGGAATAAACACGTTGCTTTTGTTGCCTTAAATGATGGATCAACCATTCATACCATACAAATAGTGCTGGATGTCGCAAAGTTCAATGAAGAACATTTAAAAGATGTAACTACTGGTGCGTGCATTGCAGTTTCAGGTAAATTGGTTCGTTCTCAGGGTGCTGGTCAATCAGTGGAAGTTCAGGGAGACTTCCTGGATGTAATCGGTATTGCTGATCCGGAAACGTATCCATTACAGAAAAAAGGTCATTCATTAGAGTTTTTAAGAGAAATAGCGCACTTAAGACCTCGCACAAATACATTTAGCTGCGTACTTCGTTTGCGCCATGCAATGGCATTTGCAGTACATAGTTTCTTTAATGAAAAGGGCTTTGTGTATGTGCATACGCCAATTATTACGGGATCGGATGCCGAAGGTGCGGGAGCAATGTTCCAGGTAACAACGCTTGATTTAAAAAACCCGGCAATGACAAAAGAAGGAGAAGTTGATTTTACGAAAGACTTCTTTGGTAAAGCAACAAACCTTACAGTTTCAGGTCAATTAGAAGGAGAATTAGCTGCAATGGCATTAGGAGAGGTTTATACCTTTGGTCCTACATTCCGTGCCGAAAATTCAAATACGACACGCCACCTGGCTGAATTCTGGATGATTGAGCCGGAAATGGCTTTCTATGAAATTCAGGACAACATGGATTTGGCAGAAGAGTTTTTGAAATATTTAGTAAAATATGCCTTGGATAACTGCATAGACGACTTAAATTTCTTAAACGAAATGTATGACAAGGAATTAGTTGATCGACTAAAAAGCGTAGTTGAAACTCCATTTGTACGGTTAAATTATACTGAAGCAGTTGATATTCTGATTGCTACAAAACAAAAATTTGAATACAAAGTTGAATGGGGAATTGATCTTCAATCAGAGCATGAACGCTATTTAGTTGAAAAGCATTTTAAAAAACCAGTGATTTTAACAAACTATCCAAAAGCAATCAAAGCATTCTACATGAAAGCGAACGAAGATGGAAAGACCGTTCGTGCGATGGATGTTTTATTCCCAGGCATCGGAGAAATTATTGGAGGTTCTCAACGTGAAGACAATTTGGAAAAATTACAAGAGCGTTGCAGAGAAGTCGGAATTCATGAAAAAGATATTTGGTGGTACCTTGAAACCAGGAAGTTTGGATCAGCTCCACATAGCGGTTTTGGACTTGGTTTTGAACGTTTGATGCTTTTTGTGACAGGTATGGGAAATATTCGTGATGTTATCCCATTTCCACGTACTCCACAAAGTGCTGAATTCTAAACCTTTTGAATTATTTGTGCAAAATTATAGATTATTTATTGCTAAAAGTTTGAATTAAATAAAAAACCCTATAATTTTGCACTCTCTTAAAAATCGCTGATGCATCAAAAGTGCTGAAAGTTGTTCGAAAGATTGTTCTCTGAATTCTTGAAATAGAATTTAAATTCTAAAATGGGGGAGTACCAAAGCGGCCAACTGGGGCAGACTGTAAATCTGCTGACTTATGTCTTCCAAGGTTCGAATCCTTGTTCCCCCACTAGAGGACTACACTTCAAATCCAAAATAATATTCTAAAGCCGTTTTGAATATTAGGATTTGTTTTTTGAGGTCTAGTCAAATTGCGAAAGTAGCTCAGCTGGTAGAGCGATAGCCTTCCAAGCTATAGGTCGCGGGTTCGAATCTCGTCTTTCGCTCTAAATTTTCTTAACAGCCGATGTAGCTCAGCTGGTAGAGTACTTCCATGGTAAGGAAGGGGTCACGGGTTCGAGTCCCGTCATTGGCTCTATATGAAATGATTGAATAACATCTTTACGTATACTATACATCTAAATTGAGGATTTTCAAATATGGCAAAAGAAAATTTTGACCGTTCAAAACCACACGTTAACGTTGGTACAATTGGCCACGTCGATCACGGTAAAACAACTTTAACAGCAGCAATCACAAAAGTATTGTCTGAAAAAGGGTTAGCTGAAAAGAGAGATTTCTCTCAAATCGATAACGCTCCAGAAGAAAAAGAAAGAGGTATTACAATCAATACTTCTCACGTTGAGTACTCAACTGCAACTCGTCACTACGCTCACGTTGACTGTCCAGGACACGCGGATTATGTGAAGAACATGGTTACAGGTGCTGCACAAATGGATGGTGCTATCTTGGTAGTTGCTGCTACAGATGGTCCAATGCCACAAACTCGTGAGCACATCCTTCTTGCTCGTCAGGTAGGTGTTCCTTCAATGGTTGTATTCATGAACAAAGTGGATTTAGTTGATGATCCAGAATTGTTAGAATTAGTTGAAATGGAAATTCGTGAATTATTATCATTCTACGGTTTCCCTGGTGATACAATGAGCATCATTCAAGGTTCTGCTTTGGGTGGTCTTAATGCTGAGCCTAAATGGGTTGCAACAATTGACGCATTAATGGATGCTGTTGATAACGATATTCCAATTCCTCCACGTTTGACTGAATTACCTTTCTTAATGCCAGTTGAAGATGTATTCTCTATCACAGGTCGTGGTACAGTTGCTACTGGTAGAATTGAAAGAGGTGTTATTAACTCTGGTGAAGCAGTTGACATTATCGGTTTCGGTGCTGAGAACTTAAAATCTACAGTTACTGGTGTTGAAATGTTCCGTAAGATCTTAGATCGTGGTGAAGCTGGTGATAACGTAGGTCTTCTTCTTCGTGGTATCGAAAAAGAATCTATTAAGCGTGGTATGGTAATCTGTAAACCAGGTTCTGTTAAGCCTCACTCTGAGTTCAAAGGTGAAATCTACGTTCTTTCTAAAGAAGAAGGTGGTCGTCACACTCCATTCTTTAACAAATACCGTCCTCAATTCTATATGAGAACGACAGATGTTACAGGTGAAATTGAACTTCCAGCAGGAACTGAAATGGTTATGCCTGGTGATAACATCACAATTACTGTAAAATTGATCGCTGCTATCGCTCTTGAAAAAGGGTTACGTTTCGCTATCCGTGAAGGTGGTAGAACAGTAGGTGCAGGTCAGGTTACTGAAATCTTGAAATAATTATCTAATAATAAACAGGGTGCGTTTTTGATTATTTCAGAAACGCACTTGTTTTTTTATAGGATTGTTAATATCTTTGCACCCCGGCTAAAAATTTCGGGGTGCATTTACGGGTGTAGTTCAAGGGTAGAATGTCGGTCTCCAAAACCGCTGATGGGAGTTCGAATCTCTCCACCCGTGCACAAAGAATTGATTATGAGAAAACTATTTGGTTTTGTACAAGGTTCTATAGACGAGCTAACACACAATGTATCTTGGCCAAAATGGTCTGAGTTACAAAGTAGTTCAGCTTTAGTTTTACTTGCATCTATCATATTTGCAATTGTTATAGGTCTCATCGACTTCGCGTTTAAGTACGTGTTAGAGTCGATTTACTAATTTTATATTCTTTCTAAAGGAACATGAGCGAGTTGCATTGGTACGTAGTTAGGGCCGTAAGTGGTCAGGAAAAAAAGGTTAAATCTTACCTTGAAAACGAAATTACCAGACAAAGACTAGTGGATTTTGTACCACAAGTGCTTATTCCTGCCGAGAAGGTGTATGAAATGAGAAATGGTAAAAAGAGAGTTAGAGAAAGAAGTTTTTTCCCAGGATATGTTCTGATACAAGCAGATTTAAGCCATGGTGAGGCTGCCCACGTGATTACCAGTATTCCTGGTGTTCTCGGCTTCTTGGGTGCTTCTGAAGGTGCTGCTTCAAAAAAACCAATTCCACTTCGTCAATCTGAGGTTAATAGAATCTTAGGTACAGTTGATGATTCTCAGGTGGGTGAGGTTGTCCTAGAAACTCCGTTTGTTGTTGGCGAAACCGTAAAAGTTATGGATGGTCCTTTCAGCGGGTTTACAGGTAGTGTTGAAGAAGTATTCGAAGAAAAGAAGAAGCTTAACGTTATGGTTAAAATATTTGGCCGTAATACACCCGTTGAGCTTAATTATATACAAGTAGAAAAACTCCAGTAAGAAAATGGCAAAGGAAATTACCGGATATGTGAAGCTACAGATTAAAGGTGGGGCTGCAAACCCTTCACCTCCAGTTGGTCCAGCTCTTGGTTCTAAGGGTTTGAACATCATGGAATTCTGTAAGCAGTTCAATGCAAGAACACAGGACAAACCTGGTGTATTGCTTCCAGTATTAATTACAGTTTACTCTGACAAGTCTTTTGACTTCGTCGTAAAAACTCCTCCTGCAGCTATTCTATTAGCTGAAGCAGCAAAGATTAAAAAAGGTTCTGCAGAGCCTAACCGTGTTAAGGTTGGATCTGTGAACTGGGATCAAATCCGCACAATCGCGGAAACTAAGATGCCAGATCTTAATGCTTTTAAAATAGAATCTGCAATGAAAATGGTAGCAGGTACTGCCCGCAGTATGGGATTAACAGTATCAGGTAAAGCTCCTTGGGAGAACTAATTTAAATTAAAGTCATGGCAAAGTTGACAAAAAAACAAAAAGACGCTCTAAGTAAATTTGATGTCAATAATTCCTACACGCTTTCTGACGCATCATCTCTAATTAAGGACATCACATACACTAAATTCGACGCTTCTGTTGATTTAGATGTTAGATTAGGTGTTGATCCGAAAAAAGCAGATCAAATGGTGCGTGGTATTGTGACGCTTCCTCACGGTACAGGTAAAGATGTTCGTGTATTGGTACTTTGTACTCCTGACAAAGCTCAGGATGCTAAAGACGCTGGTGCAGATCACGTAGGATTAGACGACTATATCCAAAAAATCGAAGGCGGTTGGTTGGATATTGACGTAATCATCACAATGCCTACAGTTATGGCAAAAGTTGGTAAACTAGGTAAAATACTTGGTCCACGTAACTTAATGCCTAACCCGAAAGCCGGTACTGTTACACTGGACGTGGCAAAAGCGGTGAAAGATGTAAAAGCTGGTAAAATCGACTTTAAAGTTGATAAATTTGGTATCGTGCATACTAGTGTTGGTAAAGTTTCTTTCTCTCCGGAGATGATTCTTGAAAATGCTAACGAAGTATTGCAAGTACTTGCTAAATTAAAACCTGCTTCAGCAAAAGGTACATATGTTAGAAGTATTACACTTTCTAGCACAATGAGCCCAGGTATAACAATTGATAAGAGCTCAGTAGCAGGTCTGTAATAAGAGCCTACTTAAACGAGTAATCAAATGACAAAAGAAGAAAAAGCAATAATCATTCAGGAGGTTGCACAGAAGATAGCAGGCGCTGCTACATTCTATATCACTGATGGTTCTGGAATGACAGTAGATCAAGTAAACAAATTCAGAAAACTTTGTTTTTCTAAAGGTGTTGAATATAAAGTTGTAAAGAACTCTTTAATTAAAAAGGCTCTTGAGCAATTGAATATTGACCACACAGCTTTAGATGGCGCAGCTCTGAAAGGTGCTTCTGGTCTAATGTTTTCTGACACAGCAAACGTACCCGCTAAACTTTTGAAACAATTCCACAAAGGTGGTATTGCAAAACCTGAGTTCAAAGGTGCATCTGTTTTCGCAGATTTCTATGTTGGAAAAGATAAACTTGATGCTCTTGCATCAATCAAATCTAAAGAAGAACTTATCGGCGATATCATCGCTCTATTACAAGCTCCGGCTCAACGCGTTATTGGCGCACTTACTAACGAAAGTCGCGTTTTCGCAGAGCAAGCTTAAAAAAATTAGCTTCGGCTGATCAAACAAATACTTAAAAATTAAATTCATTAATAATTTATAATACAATGGCAGATTTAAAAGCGTTCGCTGAGCAATTGGTTAATTTAACAGTGAAAGAAGTTAATGAATTAGCTTCTATACTTAAAGATGATTACGGTATCGAACCAGCTGCTGCTACAGTAGTAGTTTCTGGTGGTGGTGATGCTGCAGCTGCAGTAGAAGAAAAAACAGCTTTTGATGTTATTCTTAAAAGTGCAGGTGCTTCAAAATTAGCAGTAGTTAAATTAGTGAAAGATCTTACTGGTCTTGGCTTGAAAGAAGCTAAAGATTTAGTTGATGGTGCTCCTAAGCCTATTAAAGAAGGCGCATCTAAAGACGAAGCTGAAGCTATCAAGAAACAACTTGAAGAAGCTGGTGCTGAAGTAGAAGTTAAGTAATTACTAATTCTCTTCTGAGTTATCAGATACGGCATTAGGCCTGACAGTTCATGTCAGGTCTTTTCCTGTTTGTATACCACCAGAATAATAGTGCTAAATTTCAGTTTAAATTATCTAACATAAACTAATTAAAGCGTTGGCAACTAACAATACTCAAAATCTTAGAAAGAGCTTTGCAAAAACTAGAAGTACGGTTGAATACCCAGATTTCCTAGATATCCAAGTTAGATCTTTCAAAGATTTTTTTCAGATTGATACTCCTGCTGAAAATAGATTCAAAGAGGGACTTTATAAAGTTTTTGCAGAAAATTTTCCAATCTCTGACTCACGTGATAATTTTATTTTGGACTTCATCGATTACAACATCGATACGCCGAAATATAATGTTGACGAGTGCATTGACCGCGGATTAACATACGCAGTACCTCTTAAAGCAAAACTTCGTCTTACATGTAACGATAAAGACAACGAAGATTTCCAAACAATTGAACAGGAAGTTTTCCTTGGTAATATCCCGTACATGACTGAACGGGGTTCATTCGTTATCAATGGCGCAGAGCGAGTAATCGTATCTCAGTTGCACCGTTCTCCAGGTGTATTCTTTGCTCAAAGCAAGCATACAAACGGAACAAAACTTTACTCCGCAAGAGTAATTCCTTTCAAAGGATCTTGGATCGAATTTGCAACAGACGTGAACAACGTGATGTTTGCTTACATTGATCGTAAAAAGAAATTCCCTGTAACTACCCTATTAAGAGCAATCGGTTATGGTAGCGATAAAGATATATTAGACTTATTCGGCTTGTCTGAAGAAGTTGAAGCGAACAAAGCCAACATTAAAAAAGCTATCGGTAGAAAATTGGCTGCTCGTGTACTTCGTACATGGACAGAAGATTTCGTAGATGAAGATACTGGTGAAGTTGTATCTATCGATCGTAATGAAGTTCTTTTAGAGCGTGATTCTATCATTAAAGAAGAAGACATCAACATCATTGTTGAGTCTGGCTCTAAATCAATTATCCTTCACCGTGAAGATGTAAACATAGCTGATTACACAATCATCTATAATACGCTTCAGAAGGATAACTCAAACTCAGAAAAAGAAGCGGTTGAGCAAATCTACCGTCAATTAAGAAATACAGACGCACCGGATGAACAAACAGCTCGTGATATTATTCACAACTTGTTCTTCAGCGATAAACGTTATGATCTTGGTGAAGTTGGTCGTTACAGAATCAATAAAAAATTAGGTAGCGGCATGGGTAGTGAGGTTAAAGTCCTTACAAAAGAAGACATCATCAATATCGTTAAATATTTGATCGGTCTTATCAACTCACGTGCTGTTGTTGATGATATAGATCACTTGAGCAACCGTCGTGTTCGTACGATGGGTGAACAGCTTTACAGCCAGTTCAGTGTTGGTCTTGCGCGTATGGCAAGAACAATCAAAGAACGTATGAATGTTCGTGATAACGAAGATTTCAAACCTGTAGATTTGATCAACGCTCGTACACTTTCTTCAGTTATCAATTCATTCTTCGGAACAAACCAATTATCTCAATTCATGGATCAAA